>MDSY01041865.1_pt1 | contig 23062 bp, 21 predicted proteins | sample 811131 | NCBI WGS metagenome assembly MDSY01 (sample SAMN05326643, study PRJNA326480) | marine metagenome | isolation source: seawater | place: Atlantic Ocean: South West | collected 2010 | reverse complement strand
GACAGAAAAAATGTAACAATTTTTTTAGAGAAGGAAATTAAAATGAAAGTATCAAGTATACCAGCAGTAACTATTCAAAGAACTATTAGAAAACAAAAAGCAGTAAAAGAATTCCAAACCTTAAAAAGAGCAGTAACAAAATTTCAGGCAAGGTTTCGAGGTCATCAATCAAGAAATCAACAATTATTACAAGCTGCTAAGATTGGAAATATTAAGCGAACTGAAAATTTAATTAAACATGGAGCCAAGATAAACGCTACAAATAAAAATGACGAAACAGCACTTTATTTAGCAACAAAGTATAATCATGTAAAGGCTGTTCAATTATTACTTGATAACGGAGCTGATGCAAATGCTAGAAATAATAATGGATCTACAGCACTTCACCGAGCAGTATGTAACAATAATGTAAAAATTGTTCAATTATTACTTGATAACGGAGCTGATGTAAATGCTAGAAATAATAATGGATCTACAGCACTTCAACGAGCAGTAGATAATAAACATGTAGAAATTGTTCAATTATTACTTAGTAAGGGAGCTGATGTAAATGCTAAAGATAATAGTGGCCGTATAATACTTAATAATGCAGTATTTCTTGGTAATGTAAAAATTGTTAAAGCATTAATTAATGCGGGAGCTGATATAGAAGCAAAAATAACTTCACTTCCAATAATTCATTTTTCAATATGGATAGGTCAGAAAGATATTGCTAATTTATTATCTGAAGCTGGAGCTAATATAGCTTATAGAGGAAGGGAAAAAAAAATTAATAGCACAGCTTGGGGTTCTTGAACATGTGCATGTGTCGGGGGGAAAGTCTATGGGTAAACTAGCTGTTTTATGTAATAGACAATCAAAAGAAAACAATCATAATAAAGGCGATGTTCTTAACAATCCAGATCTTCAGAGATATATATGGGATTTTAACAACAAACCGAGTCTTCGATTAAAAAAAGCCAAACATTATAGTACAAAAGCAGCATCAACAAAAATCTAAGCAATGACTAGATGAAATCAAGTTAGAAAAGGAATAAATCCTTAAATCAAAAATCCAAATGAGGATAAACTTAAAGACAAATTAGTAACACTAATTTTGGATATTAATTAAGCGAAAAAACAACTTTAATATCTTTTTCAGAAAAACTCATAACAAATGTTGTTTTAGCAATAAAGCTTTCACCGTTATGATCTTTTTTATTGAAAATGATACGATTTTCTTCTGATTTCATGTTTTGCTCCTGCTTTAATATAGACAGGTTTAGCAAAGCTTAAACATCTAAAATTTTAACTATATTAGCGATACCAATAATTAAGATACTAAATCTTTCCATCCATGAAACCTAGCTACATCTTCAGAATCAATATTTAACTCAAATTGAAATAAATTCTTTAAAACAGATTTAGATACCTCATCTTGCAAAGCCATAATACCAAATCCTAAATCAACAAAAGCACAAGCATTATAATATTGATGGTTATCAACAGCATGTGGATAAGGAATAAGTAAAGCAGGTTTACGATATACCATTAATTCTGAAACCGACGTTGCCCCCGCTCTAGAAACAACATAATCAGCCCATTCATACAGTCGTTTCATATCATCAATATAAGGTACAATCACACGTTTTACACCACTAGCTGAGTCACAAATAATCTGAGGCTGATCAGCATAAACATCACGATAGGATGCTTCGCCCATAATATGAATTAAACTAACCCCTTGCGATTCAAACCATTCATAATGTGATTCAATAAAACTATTTAATGAACTTGCCCCTTGGCTACCTCCAAATACTAAACAACGCTTACCAGGCTTCCAAGATAGCGATAACAAAGAATCAACAACAGAATCTGACAAGTATACACTTCTGATAGGGTTCCCTCCCACAATAGCCTTCTTATTAAAATATTTTTCAGATTCTTGAAATGATAAACAAATCTTTGAGACGCATCGTGATAGCAATCGATTGGCCCTACCAGGAATCGTATTTTGTTCAAACAACATAACCGGGATCCGACAAAAACAGGCAGCCAAAACAATAGGAATGGTAACATAGCCCCCAAAACTATATACATATTGAACATTATGATTTCTAAAATAAAAAAAAGCCTTAAAAAAACCAACAAAATAACTCCACAGTTTTTTCCTAAAAATAGGGAATGTCTCATAATCATACTGATGTCGATCTAAAATCGACTGAGACACTCGCCCTTGTTCAATCAAAAAAGAAAATTCTTTTTCTTTCAGATACTGAGCAACTGCAATAGCTGGATAAACATGTCCCCCTGTACCACTTGCTGTTAACACTATCATGATCGAATCGAATAATGTTTTAATTCATAATCATTAGAAATATTAAGAATAACCCCCACATAAAACAACGATGTAATCAAAGATGTCCCTCCAAAAGAAATAAACGTTAATGGCAAGCCTGTAACAGGTAACAAACCAATCACAACAGCAATATTAATAACAGCCTGAACACATATTAATAAACCACATCCCATCCCTAAAAAAAAGCTAAACTCTGAATCTGATTTTTTAACAATAAAAAACGTTTTTAATAATATCATAAAAAAAAGAATTAAAACAAAAGTAGCAAAGAAAAACCCGCCTTCTTCACAAATGATAGAATATATAAAATCAGAATATTGTAATGGTAAATAAAAATACTTTAATTTACTTTCACCAAGCCCAAGACCAAATAATCCACCAGATCCTATCGCAATTAAAGACTGAATCATATGATAATTTTTTCCTAAAGGATCATCCCAAGGATTTAAAAAAGAAATAATTCGCTGCATTTGATAACTGTGAGACATAATAATCACACAAACACCAGACAATGATAATCCGCCTAACATAAAAATATGCTTTAACGGCATTTTTGATAAAAAAAACAAACATCCCACAACCATTAAAATAATCGCAGTATTACCTAAATCTGGTTGCAAAACAACCAATCCTAACGGAATAGAAATAACCAACAGTAACGGCAAACATCCTTTTACAAAATTATTTAAATAAGCTTGTGATCGGTCTAATCCAACTGCAATAAAAACAACCACAACAAACTTAAGCATTTCAACAGGTTGAAACCGAAATAGCCCAATATCCAACCAACGCTGAGCACCACCGACTGTAACACCCAGCGGTGTTAATGTTAAAACAAGAGCTATAATAACAAAAACAAATAACACACCCAAAAAACGCTTATATAAAACATGTGGGGTCACAATACCAACAAAACAAGCACAAAACCCAATTACTAAATAAATCAAATGCCGTTTAACAAAAAAATAAGCATCATTATAATTAGAAAAGCCTATAATCGAACTAGTAGAAATAAGCATAATAATACCTATAATTAATAACAAAAAAACAGGGATCATTAATGACCAATCAACTTTATACCAATGCTGTTTCAACATAAGTATTAACTCCATCAATAAATTGATTCCCCCGATCTTCAAACCCATTAAAATGATCAAAACTCGATGACGAAGGAGAAAATAATAAAACATCCTGCTTCTTAGCAGAGTGGATACCCTTCCCAATAGCATCCTTTAAATCATCGGCATAAATAAGCTGACAATTTGGACACTGATCACTAATCATAGCCCCTAACCGAGCTGAAATGCCCCCAAACAAAACAACCCCTAAAACACGTTGACGAATACAATCCACTAACGTATCAAAATTAAGCCCTTTGTCATCGCCACAACATAGCAACCAAACTGGATCATCAAAGGCATTAATCCCAATAATGGTAGATTCTGGATTCGTCGCTTTTGAATCATTATAAATACGAATACCTTGATACTCACACACATACTCCAAACGATGCTTAAGAGACTTAAAAGAATGTAAACTACGAAATGACACATCTGCCTCTAAATTTAAACAAGACGCAACTTTTAAAGCAATCGCTGCATTAAGATAATTATGCCTTCCAACTAAAGACTTAACCAAGTTAAAAGTATCCGTAATATCGTGATATGAAAATGATATTTTACGTCCTTTACCATCTTGAACCATAGCAACAACAGCATCATCTTCTGCATTAAAAATCAAAACATCATCACTCGTTTGATTGATAAAACATTTTTTCTTTTCATTAATATAAGCATCCATCGTTTTATGACGACCCAAATGATCTGGAGAAATATTTAAAATCACCGCAATATCAGCACGAAAATCAAAACATGTCTCTAATTGATAACTACTAAGCTCTACTACAATACAAGGAAATTCCTCTTCTAAACCAACATAATTCATTAAAGGAACTCCAATATTACCAGCATAAGGAATATCACAAACATGAGAAATTAAAGCCGTTACAGTAGATTTCCCATTCGTACCTGTCACACCAATTAACTTAGGAGGATTATTAGATAATTGAAATAACCGATAAGCCCATTCAATATCTGAAATAATCGGTGTCTTTGTTTTCGGATACAAGGCAGGATCAATCCCAGGAGAAGCAATAATTAAAGTAGCATCTTCAACATCAACAACCTTAATCTGATGCTTATGAGCAAACGCCAAAACACTTTTAGCCGTAATTCCCGTACCCAAAACTGCAATTTTATCATCAACCATACTACAATCTAGTATAAGTTAGATTAGATAGCAAATTAAGTGTAAATAATAATAACCTACACAAACAAGCTTCAAACCAGTATCATCATAAAGTGATTTATTATGAACCCACCATCGTAATTTCTCAACTTACACATGCCCATTTGTCACGTATCATTGTTGAAACGCTCATTCTTGATACAATTCCTAAAAACCTAATACTACCCTTAGCAATAGCCTGCCATTATCATGATCATGGATGGCAAGAATGGGAAAAAAAACCTTTATTAAATAAAAAAACAAACTACCCACTTGATTTTCAACAAATAGACACTTTATCTCACATAAATATATGGACTCACTCACGTGAAATTGGAACCATACAAGATCCATTGGTTGGTTATTTGGTAAGCAAACATAATAGCTACCTCAGCACGATTAGACTCACTAACACAACCAACCAAAAGGAACAAAAAGCCTTAGCCTCATTTCAAGAAACCGAAAAAACCCATCAAAAAAATCTATTAGCAACCATCGATCCTTCTCCATCAGCAACAGAATTAGCAACATTACAAACCTATCTAGGCATAGCTGATTATATTTCATTAATGATATGTCTCAACAAAACCAATACCAACGACCTTATTTACAATAAAAGCATATCAATCAAAAAAGTTAAAAATATAATAACCCTATCTCCCCCTCTAAAAAATACTATCCACTACACTCTTCATGGAACAAAAATTTCAACTAATTCAGCATTCAAACAAGAAATAATAATTAAATCAACTACTGAATAATAACAACATCCTTAATAATAATAGGCTCTTTAGGAACATTTTCATAAGGCGCTTTAAATTGAGTTGGTGTAACTTTAATAGCATCAACAACATCCATTCCTTCAATAACATTTCCAAAAACAGCATAACCATATTCCTGTGGATTAATACTTTTATGATCCAAAAAATAATTATCATTAACATTGATAAAAAATTGTGAGGTTGCACTATCTACTATATTTGTTCGTGCCATAGCAAGCTTTCCCCTCTTATTACTTAACCCGTTAATAGCCTCATTCTTAATAGTCTCATTAACCTCTTTTTTAACCATATCAGCTGTAAAACCGCCACCCTGAATCATAAAACCATCAATTACTCGATGAAAAATTGTATCATCATAAAAATCTTGTTTAACATAAGTCAAAAAATTCTCTACTGAAATAGGAGCATCTTGGTTATACAACTCAATAAAAATATTTCCCTTATTAGTAACTAACTTAACAACTGAATTATTTTGGTTTTCTAAAATTGATGAATCAATCTCTTTATTCTTACATGATTGACTAAACACAGTAAGACATAACAAACATAAAACAACAGATTTACGTGAAAATAACATTACAATACAGTTTAACCAAAAACAAATAACTTGTGTAGTCTAAACCACACTCCAAACCAATAGACACATAAAAGAAAACCCAACAAACAAAGTCACAATACGAGGTTCTGATAAACCAAGCAACTCAAAGTGATGATGAAGTGGCGCCATTAAAAAAATACGTTTCCTTGTCCGTTTAAAATATAGAACTTGAATTATCACCGAAATCGTTTCCACAATATACACAGCTCCCAAAGGAATTAAAATCCACACATTTCCCATAGTAATAGCCATAGCAGCAAACAAAGCACCTAAGCCCAAAGATCCCGTATCTCCCATAAAAACCTTAGCAGGATGTTTATTAAACACAAAAAAGCCAGCTAAAACACTAATCAGAAAAATTGAAAAAACCTGAATCTCTACGCCCCCTAACAAACAAAAGCCTAATAACGTTACTATGCTACAACTCACTAACAATCCATCTAATCCATCTGTAAGATTTGTAGCATTAGAAGAACCAACCATAACAAACGCATATAAAATGAGAATAGGAATTGATAAAGAAACAAAAAAATAAGAATAACCAAAGATCAGGGTAACCGCCAAAATAAGTTGACATAAAAATTTTTGCTTAGTTGTAAGCCCTTGATTATTTTTCTTAAGTAACGATCGACTATCATCAATAAAGCCTAAAACAGAAAAAGAAGTAAAAACAATCAAAACCCATAACAAACTTTCTGACAACAAAACCATCCCATATAAAAACCAAACAATCCACAATGACACTAAAATACCAATCCCTCCTAGAGAAGGTGTAAATTGTTTTAGCTGATGCCGTTGCGGGCTTAAAGCATAAATAGGCTGAAACAATTTTCGAGACTTAAACAGTAATAACAAACTAAACTGCAAGCCAACCGAAACACAAAAAATAAAAAAAACGTTAAGATATGACATGATCTAACTGATGTACAACATCCTCCATTTCTAAAGACCGAGACCCTTTCAACAATACAATATCACCCATTTTTATCTCATCTTTTAAATACGATACCAATAATTCTTTATCATTAAAATGATAAACAGGAATATCCGTTACTGATACAGCTTCCATCTCACTACCATACAAAAACAACATATCAATACCATAATCAACAGCTAATTTACCAACAGCTTGATGCTCTTTTAAAGAATAAGACCCCAATTCTAGCATATCACCTAAAACCGCTATTTTTCGTCCATCATAACGTGCTAAATACTGAAAAGCATATAACACTCCACTAGGGTTAGAATTATACGTATCATCAATTAATAAAATCTGATTTTTTTGTATATGATTCATTCGATGTACAGAACGAGAACTCGTTGAAATACCACGTTCAATACAAGCTGAAGAAATATCATAATAGGATCCTAACTGATAACACAAATTAATATTTTCAGAAACCTTATCATCTCCAGTATACGTTACCAGATGATAACCAACAGAATCTGCTTTTGCCACAACAAGATCGTAATAGTCACTAGACCCACTAAGAAAACATACACGTTTACTTAATTGCCATTTTAATTGTGAGCGAAACACTTCTGTCTTTGCTAACGCAAGATGATATTGAGATTTAAAAAACTCAATATGAGTCTTCCCTACACCCGTAAATATAATACAATCCGGCTGAACGATCTGTGTTAAATATTTTAAATCATTTTTTTTTCGCATTCCCATTTCAACTAATAGAAAATCTGTATCTGCATCAGCTGCCAACACCGTTAATGGAACACCAAATTCATTATTATTATTTTCCTCTGTCTTAACAACAGTAAAGCGTTGAGCTAACACACCCGCAATCATATCTTTTACCGTCGTCTTTCCAGCTGATCCAACAATCGCAATCACTTTACATGTTAATTTTTTTCGATATGATTTAGCATATGTTTCCAAATCTACATCCAAAACATGCCCCCCCTTTGAAATAACCTCTGATACAAAATCACGACCATTAAAATGAGTACCTTGTACTGGAATAAAATACTCACCAGGCTTTATTGTTCTCGAATCAATTGAAACTTTCAAATTAATATCCCAGCTTTGATAAAACATCCTGCGAAACAGCTACGTCACAAAATGGAATAGTTTTATCTCCAATAATTTGATACGATTCGTGCCCTTTTCCTATAATAAGAACCATATCATCTTTTTCTGCTCTTAAACAAACATGTTCAATTGCTTTTTTCCTATCTAATTTAACCTCAAAAGAATGCCCCTTCTGAATTCCCTTTTTAATATCAAAAACAATTTGATTAGGATCTTCTGTTCGTGGATTATCATTAGTAATAACACTATAATCAGACAACTCACTAACCACACGAGCCATAAGAGGCCTTTTTAAACGATCCCGATCACCTCCACAACCATAACATACCAACAACCTTCCTTTAGACAAGTTAAGTTGTTCTTTAGCTGCCTTTAAAACTACTTCAACACCATGAGGAGAATGAGCATAATCAACAATCACATGAAAAGGTGCTTTAGAAAAAACTGCCTCAAATCTTCCTTTTGGAGGCATAACCTTCATTAACGCAGCCAAAACCTTGTCCCGATCCAAACCACACGCCAGCAAAATAGCTAAAGCTGCTTTTTTATTTAAAGTTTGAAACGATGTGTAATGACTAGCCTCATCATCCAAGCAAACAGACTGAAAATCATCCGGATAAATTTTAATTCCACCAGAACCTTCCATAAAACCTAGTTTAACCTGCTGATAAGCCTCAAAAGAACCATGAAAATCTAAATGATCCTGACTAATATTAGTCAAACACGTTACATCAAAATCAATCCCAGCAACACGATCTTGAGCAATCCCATGCGACGATACTTCCATTACAAAATATGTTCCACCATCTTTAAGATGACCATCCATCGCCTGAAACGTATCTAAAGATTCTGGTGTAGTTAAACGATGAGTAAGTGTCCCCTGGGTAAAAGAATGATACCCCAATATTTTTAAAACTTCAGCAACAAAATGACAGACCGATGTTTTGCCATTCGTACCGGTGACGCCAATAACCTTTAAATGTTTAGAAGGGTATGAAAAAAAAGAATTAGCTAAACTAGCCATCTCTTTTCTCGTAACAGTAAGTATCTCTTTAGCCCCCTTAGCTAAAGCCTCATCACAGTAAGCCTCTCCCCCCGGCAAACACAAAAAAGTATCACCTAATTTTACTTTTCTTGAATCATATACATACATGCTGTTTGAAATTATAACAATGACTATGATATTATTCTAACTAAAATACCCTTAAAAAAAGAGCATTATCAGGTGAACCCAAAATTAGATCCATTAGTAAAAGAATATTGTGATACCAAAAACGATGCTCTAAAAGAGAAAATTCTTAAAAACTACCAACCTCTAATAGAATATATTGCCAGAAAATTAGCATTTAACAAAAATGACGTTGATGACTTAATACAAGTGGGCTCAATTGCACTTATCAAAGCCTTAGATCGCTTTAAACTAGAAAAAAACACAGAATTTTCAACCTTTGCAACGCCCAACATAATTGGAGAAATAAAACATTATTTTAGAGACAAAAGCAAACTTGTGAAAGTACCAAGAAAAATACAAGAATTATATTCACGTGTTAAAACAGAAATCTACGAAGCTCAAATGGAAGGCATTCAACTAACAATAAAAGATATTGCATTAAAACTTGATGTTGAAGAAGAAAAAGTAATTGAAGCTATGGAGGCAGGCCAAAATATCAAAGTAATTTCTCTAGACTCTCCATCTTATAAATCTGATTCATATGGATCAGGAGGACAAAACGAACCAACCTTAATCGATCAAATCCCATCAAGCAACAAAGAAGATAGTATGCTTAATAAAGAAACCTTAAAACAAGCTATCTTAAAATTATCAACACGTGAACGAAGAATTATTTACTTACGATTTTACGGCGGATTATCTCAAGCAGAAATTGCCGAAAGATTAGAACTATCTCAAATGCACATATCTCGCTTACTATCAAAATCCATCAAACATTTACAAGAGGAGCTTCAACGAAATTGACAAAAGAACTAACACAAGAAGACATCAAAGAACATATTATCCATAGACACGAAAATCTATTACTAGACTCTATATCGATACCAAAATCAGAAATAATATCAGGAGATCTATCACTAACCATCAATAAAAATGACACTCTAAATCGATCCATTTTTTTAAAAGAGCATCGTCATGGAACATTCGTATTACAAACCCCCCTCCTAATGGAAATTTTAGCATTAGCCGCCATTGTTGTAAGCGGAAAACTAAAAGAAAATGAAATGGTTATGTTTGCAGCCATAACAAACTTTAAAGCAATGAAACACTACGATGCAAATAAAACATTAACAGGTCATGTGAAACGAATTAATGCTAAAAATAACTTCTTAAAATATGAAGGATACTTAAAACAAGGTAACGTAGAAATTGCCACAGGTGGAATGACCGCAATTTTCACCACAAACACCCATACAACAACCCCCGAACAAACCATCTTTGAAAAACCAGCTAAAGAAGGTTATCCCATCAACAAAAAGAACCGTCATAAAAAAGAAGACATGATAATCATTGATACACTATACATCACTGATAATGAAATCATATCAAAATACACCTATCCCGACACACACCCCTTAACAAAAGGACATTTTCCAAACAACCCTATTATGATGGGCGTTATGCAATGGATGAGTATAGAAGATGCCCTATGTGCTTACTTAGAAAAAACCAATAAAACTGGAAATCATCAATGGAGTTGTAACGCCAACTTATACAATCAACATAATCATAAAATAGCAGATATCAAAGATATCACCTTAAAAAGCTGGATTAACGATTCTGAAACACCAAACCAAACTGAAATTCAATCAACAAAAAGAATTAATTTTAGAAATATGGTAAAACCAAACGATACCATCTATACCGTATTAACAAACCTAAGAAAACTATGAAAATATTAGGTATAGATCCAGGATTAGCAACAACAGGATATGGCATTATTGATATAAAAGGTTCTAAATATTCAATTTGCGATTATGGCATTATCACAACACCCGCAGACAAAACATTGGCAGAACGCTTAGAAATTATTGCATCTGCATTCAAAAAAATTCTAACAAAATATAAGATTAATGAAGTTGCTATTGAAGAACTATTCTTTAACTCAAACACAAAAACAGCACTAGCTGTAGCACAAGCACGAGGTATTTATTTATTAATAGCACAAGCATCTCGAATACCTATTGAATCATATACGCCATCACAAATAAAATCAGGTATTTCTGGCTATGGGCAAGCATCTAAATCACAAGTTCAATATATGGTAAAGAAATTATTAAACCTGAAAGAAACACCAAAACCAGACGACGCAGCTGACGCATTAGCCATTGCAATCTGCCATCACAACACCCGAAGCACAAAAAAGACATTACAAACAACACGTTAAGCAATCATAACCAAACAAACCTAAACAACCTAATGAACGACATAATAAAACGTTATATAAATGAATTAAAACACTATAACGAACAAACAAATATTTACTCAAAAAAAGCCTACGATTTATTAGACTTTCACATAAACGATAGCATAACACTAGCCTCCATCATCGAAAATAAACCTAAAATAGTTTTTGATTTTGGATCAGGCTCTGGACTACCCGCCATTCCAATAGGAATCACTAACCCTCAAAATCAAGTCTACGCCATAGAGTCAAAATCAAGAAAAACACACTTTTTAAACCATATAAAAACAAACTTAAAGCTTAACAACATAACCATAATAACCAAAAACCTATTTGAATGGAAACCACCTATAAAACCTCATGTCATAACAGCAAAAGCCTTCGCTAGCTTAGAAAAAATAGAATTAATTATAAAAAAACTAGCCCTAAAAAACAGCACCCTATACATTCCAATAAGCAAAGATCAGCAAAAAATCTATTCAAAAAACAAATCCGTTTCATTTATTGAAAAAAACAGCTTTATCTATCTAAAGAAAATAGTTACTTAGAAACAAAAAGATCCACTAATTTATATAATTCATCTTCAGACGAATAAGAAAAAGAAATTCGACCTTTCTGACTCGACCCAGAACAGGCGACTCTAACACCCTTATCCTCAAAACTCGATTTAATACGATCAAAGAAAGGCATATGCTTAGCACCACCCACATCCTCATCCTCTGTCAAAATACTTAGTTGCTCCGCTTTATTATTTAAGCTAAACACCATCTGCTCTACCTCTCGAACACTTAATTTGCCATCAATAACATCCTTTAAAACGTCATCAATCTTAGTCTTATCATCCAAGCCCAACAAAGCCCTAGCATGACCTTCTGAAATTAAATTATGCTGAATAGCACTCTTAACACTGTCAGGCAAAGCAATAAGCCGTAATATATTAGTAACAGACGACCGACTCTTCCCAAATAATTCAGCAATCATACTATGGGTATATTTAAATTCAGCAATAAGTCGCTGATAGCCCTCAGCCTCCTCTAAAGGATTTAAATCTTCCCGATCTAAATTCTCAACCAAAGCCAACTGCAACGATTCTAAGTTAGATACATCCTTAACAATAGAAGGGACCGCTTTATATCCAGCTAAACGACACGCTCTTAACCGACGCTCTCCCGCAATTAACTCATAAAAACCATCATCAAGAGGCCTAACAATAATAGGCTGAGCCAATCCATTTTTATTAATAGAATTAATCAATTTATGCAAAGCCGCTTCATCAAACATTTTTCTTGGTTGATACTCATTGGCCTTAATCTTTTCAATTGGAATTTCAATAACACTGCGCCCTCCCCCTACAAATGAACGCCCAAAAACAGCATCCAACCCTCTCCCTAATTTCGAAATCTGTTTATCACCCTTTGACACGATCCATAACCTCCTTAGTCAAATCTAAATACGCTTCTGCACCCGCACAATTTGGCTGATACAGCAAAATAGGAATCCCATGACTTGGGGCTTCCGTTAACTTAATATTTCTTGGAACAATCGTCTGAAATACAAGCCGCTTAAAAAAACGACGAGCATTATCAACAACCTCACGGTTTAAAGCCGTTCGACGATCAAACATCGTAAGCAAAATCCCAGCAATTTCTAAATTCGGATTTAAATGCAACCGAACACTTTCCAAAGTACTCACTAAATGAGAAATCCCCTCCAAAGCAAAATATTCACACTGAACAGGTATTAAAACATAATCCGAAGCAACCAACCCATTCAACGTCAAAAGGCCTAAAGATGGCGGACAATCAACAATAATAAAATCATAAACCTGCTTTAATGGCTCTATTAATTTTTTCAAATATGTTTCACGTGAAACATGATCCACAAGCTCCAATTCCAAAGCTGCTAAATTTTGAGTCGACGGTAAAACATGCAAACCATCAAAAGCTGTCGGATAAATACAATCCTTTACCGCACACTTTTCCGTCATAGCATCATAAATATCATGCCCCACCTTATCATGATCCACACCAACGCCAGAAGTAGCATTCGCCTGCGGATCTAAATCAATCAACAAAACCTTTTTATTTTCTACCGACAAAAAAGAAGACAAATTAATAGCAGTCGTAGTCTTACCAACGCCACCCTTCTGATTAGAGACCGAAATAACATAAGATAAATGAGACATATATAAATCAATAATAACACCAAGAAATGATAAAATAAACAAAGAAGAACTGCTTGCAAGTAAAAAATTGTTGAATTATAGTAAATCTATACTCATGCTAAACAAAACAAAAGAACAAACACGAACACCATCAGGAATCGCAGGCCTAGACCAACTAACCTACGGGGGCCTACCAACTGGAAAATCCTACCTAATATCAGGAGAGCCAGGGACAGGAAAAACCATTCTATCACTCCAATTCCTACTAGAAGGTCTCAAAAACAACGAAAACACGATCTACATTTCAATTGACGAAAAACCAGATCACGTCATCAAAGATGCAGAAGCACTGGGCTGGGACTTACAACACTACCTGCAAAACGGAAAACTAAACATAATAGACATCACAACCTACTTCGGATCAAGCAAAGATAAAGAAGGCAACACAATAGACTCAAAACTAATCGTCAACAAAATAACCGAATACATAAAATCAATCAACCCAACCCGAATCGTAATAGATCCAATAGCGCCACTCATCCTATCAGATAACAGTATCCCCGATGTCATAGAATACATAAGATCACTCATCTTTGAAGTAGAGTCTATCGATAACTGCACGACATTACTCACCTCGTACATCCCCGTAGGATCAACAAAGGTAAGCTTTTTTGGAATCGAAGAATTTGCCTCTTCAGGCATAATCCACCTAAAACTACTTCCTCAAAACAACAAAAGAATACGAACTATCTCTATCAGAAAAATGCGCGGAACTCGCATAGACTTATCCGAATACAGCTTCGAAATACTCCCTGAAAGAGGAATCGTTTTAAGACAAGCCCTATAGAATGACAAAAATAGTTATCGCAGACGACGAATCAAACATACTAACACTGTTAGAAATAATGCTAAGAGACCTTGACGCGACTATCCTTTCAGCTGAAAATGGAGAAGAAGCCGTAGATCTTGCCATTAACGAAAAACCAGACCTTATCATATCCGACATCGTCATGCCAAAAATGAATGGGTTCGAAGTCTGCCGACGCGTCAGAAACGAACACGCAATTGAAAACACCCCCATCATACTATTATCCGCACTCGGCGACGAATACAACAAGCTCACAGGCTTTGAAGAAGGCGCAGATGACTACATTATCAAGCCATTCAATGTAGAAGACTTAAAATCACGCTCCAAAGCCTTAATAACACGCTATCAAGCAAAAAAAACTGAAACTCCAAATAACACCGAGATTGTTTCACGTGAAACAAAAATTTGCCCAACAGGCAACAGAGCATTAGATCAAAACCTAAATGGAGGCTTTCCAGAAGGATCCAACATCTTAGTTGTGGGTGAAACAGGAACAGGAAAATCCTCTTTCTGCAGAAACTTTATCACAAATGGACTAAACAATAACGAGAAATCACTGATCATCGCCATCGATGATGACCCAAAAAAAACAAGAGAAAAATTAGAAGAAAACGCAACCATAAGCACATCAAAATGCGAACAAGAAAACCTACTTCGGTTCATAGATGCCTACTCATGGTCATCACTAACACCAAACGACAACGAACGATTCGCTGTATCCGGAACACTAGAATTAAACCAACTAGCCGGAATCATCTCTGACGCAAGCAACGAAATAGGACAAAGCATTCAAGAAAAAGGAGGAGGACGACGCTTAATCGACTCAATATCCAGCCTATTAATAAGCTTTGACCTAGGAACCGTACAACGATTCCTGAACCAAATCGCCAGAACAGGAATTGCATTCGGAGGAGTAACAACGCTCTTTGTCTTAGAAGAAGGCACCGTAGACGAAACACTACTAAACAACGTCAAATACATCATGGACGGAGTTATAGAATTCAAAAGAGATGACACCAACCATCAATGCAGAGTTAGCTCAATGAAATGGGCAAAATCTAACCCAGCATGGGTCAAATGCTCTCACCAACACTCTTAAAAAACACACACTAAAAGAATCAGCAAAAAACCAAACACACCAACAAAAACTGAAACAAAAAACTTAAACCTAAAGTCCACAAAACAGCAGCTTCCTAAATAAAAAAATAAAGAAAAAACTTACCTAGTAATCAAATGAATAGTCTGACGACGCCTTGTACCAACTGACACCATCTTAATCTGAACACCCGTCTCCGCCGCAATATACTCAACATAAGACTTTGCTGTTTCAGGCAACTCAGAAAAATCAGTCATCTGCGAAATATCCTCTTTCCAACCTGGCAATGATTTATAAACAGGCTCACAAGAAGAATACACTTCTAAATCCAATGGAAACTCATCTAATAATTCGCCATCATCAGTCTTATAATGAGTACAAACCTTAATATCATCCAAACCATCTAAAACATCTAACTTAGTTAAACAAATTTCTGTAATACCATTAACACGAATAGCATACTTCAAAACAACCAAATCAAGCCAACCACACCGCCTTGGACGACCCGTAGTTGTACCAAACTCACCACCACGCTCTCTCAAAAATTTCCCAAAATCATCATCAAGTTCCGTTGTAAAAGGCCCCTCTCCAACACGAGTCAAGTAAGCCTTAGTAACACCGATAACCTTTTCTATCTTATGAGGCCCAATACCCGCACCAACACAAGCAGCACCCGAAACAGGATTAGATGACGTTACATAAGGATATGTTCCATGATCAACATCAAGCAACGTACCTTGAGCCCCCTCCATAATAACAGACTTACCGGCATCTATAGCATCATTAACAAACAAAGACGAATCAACCACATACGGCTCCAACTCCTTTCCATAACCGTGATACTCATCAACAACCTGATCTAAATCATATTCTTCTTCAGAAAAAACTTCGCCCCAATTCTGCTTTAACAATTTCTTTTTTAACACTGATTTTTTCAACAAATCTTGAACACGAATCCCCGTACGAGCAACCTTATGCATATAAGCAGGCCCGATCCCTTTTCCAGTCGTACCAATTTTTTCATGATGACGCTTTGATTCTTGATTAGAATCTAGCTTACGATGCACCGGCAATATAACGTTAGCAATACTAGAAATTTTTAACTTAGAAGGATTAACAACAATACCCTGCTTTCTTAAAGTTTCCATCTCCTGCAAAATAACAGCTGGGTCTAAAACAACCCCATTCGCAATAACCGAACAACATGAATCATAAAGAATGCCCGAAGGAATCAAATGAAGCTTAAACGTGCTCTCACCAACACATACCGTATGACCCGCATTATTCCCACCTTGATAGCGAACAACATAATCTGACTCCTCCGCTAAAATATCTGTAATCTTACCCTTACCTTCATCTCCCCACTGAGTCCCAACTAATACATGTACTGCCATTTTCCTTCCTATTTAACTATTTTTTTCCAAACCTAGTAATTATAACAAAGGAAAAACCCAGACTCAAATAGTAATTACGAAAAATACCGAGATTGCCAATCTGGAATACAATTAAACGAACGAATCACACCTACCATATAAGGAGAATAAGCCATAAGCGCATCAATATTCACATCATCCACCCCACCAATAGCCACATAAGGAATATCTAACGTCTTAACAGACTCCAAATAATCAAACCCAATCCCATCACGACCTGGCTTAGAAGGCGTCTCCCAAACAGGCCCAACACTTACATAATCAGCACCTTGCTTTTTTGCCTCAACCCCCTGATCAAAAGCATGCGTAGTACGACCATACAATTTATGAGCCCCCCAAATCTTTATTAAATCACACACCGGCAAATCATCTTGCCCCGTATGAATACCATCTGCATCAACTAACATCGCTATATCCAAATAATCATTAACAAGAAAAGGAACTTCAAAATCCTTAACAAAACTAGCCATCTCCAAAGCCTTATGATAAATAACATCCTTGGAAGAATCTTTATCTCGCAACTGAACCAAAGAACACCCCATCCTCACCCCATCCTTCAAACGATCAACATCCGCCGATATCAAATAAAATCCCTTTTTTAACAATGGTTTTTTAGCAAGCAAAACAACAGCTGCCTCTAAATCATACACATCATAGCGCAAAGCATTACAAGCACTATCACCCGTATACTCCTCTAAAACACGTAACCCTTCCTCAACACGCTTAAAATTTGCCACCAACAACTCCTGCAGATCAACCCGCTTAACCGGAATCTCTCTAGATCGAACATCGGCATCAACTGATCTTGCCACCAAATGACCCGAAGACTGAACAAACAAACGATTCACTTTCTTACGAATCCCAGAAAGTTTATCCGTATATTCTTTATGAGAACGAACAAAACGAACGTACTCCTCAATAACCCGCAAGCCCTCACTAACTCGATTTACATTTGCATCAACAACCGCATCAAACATAAAGCCAGTGTATAAAAAAAGAAAAAACAAATCAACAAAGAGCTAAATAGCAAGCTGTAAATACATTGAAATCGAAACCTCTTCCCTTAAATTAAAATCATCACCATACAAAGAATCCCGATTAAGCGTACGATACATCAAAGAAACTCCATACTCACTACGAGGACCAGCAAAAGACGCCAACTCTTTTCCAATACTAGCCTTTAACATAAATTGAAAAGGGTACGTAAAACCCTGATCAACAAAATCATAATACGGACCAAAATCATTAAACAACATACTATTTTCAACCCTCAACCGATCCCACAACAATTCCGATAAAATTCCCACTCGCTTGTACATACGAGAATCACCCGATCTAGATTGAGAATATCCAACATAATAGGTTTGAGCTAACCTTCTATGAAAAGAATCATAAAAAAGAAACTCACCAACACCATCAAGTAACATCCCATCAGGAATAGACCCTACCACATAAGACTCACCACTACCATTAACACTAACAAAACCATCCGTATGCGTCCGATAATCTCGATATACAAAACCAACACGAGAAAAATAAGGCAATGTTTCACGTGAATCATGTTGAACAAACCAAAGATCACCTCCAACCATATAACGATTGTCAAAAACCGAAAAAAAGTGATCCCTATGATTTCTCAATCCCAACCGAGAATCAACTCCATCAACAGACTCCGGCAATCCAGCAGTCCAACGAGGTCCCTGTAATGGTTTTTGATACATCACACTAGGCGAAATAGACAAAGATCCAACATTAAAAGAAAAACCCGAATGAAAATAACCTTGATTACCACGATTAACAGGCTTAAGAGCCACACGCGACAACGACAAAGAGGGAAACTCATACCCCCCATTAGCTAATAACCCTAAATAACCAAAATCAAAAAACACACGCCCCAAATCACCTTCACGTGACAGCAAAAACTTTCCTCCCAACAAATCACGATACGAAACAGAAACACTCTCAACATCATAGCCAGAATTTAAATACCCATCGCCATCTGAAACAGAAAGAACATCATAGGATTTATTTAATAAATCAAAACCAGCTGCCAACCCCCCTATGTTTAACGTGAAACCTAAAAAAGATTGCTTAAGATGAAAAGAAACCTTAGTTGTTTTAGAGTAACCAATATCATAAAGTGAATTAAAATAGGATCGATTATCAAAATCATACTGAAAAAACGTCGAGACATCTCCTAACCATGTCTTGAGTCGATACGACAACAAGATCATAGGATTCGCCCCCTCATACAACTCTGGCCCCACCATCAATGTTACAGAATTCAAAAAACGACGCCCCTTCAACATGACACCATTAAACGATTTACTCTGATAAGCATCCAGTCGATCCAAATCATAGTCTTTTGGAATCAAATTAAAAAAATCATCCTGATCCCATAATTTATAATAAGGATAACGATAAAATCCAAATAACTTAAAATAAGGTTCATCCAATCGCACAAACGCTCGATATAAAGACACCCCTCCTCCATTCTCTTGATAACGAGATTCATAAACGCGTTGATTCAAATCAACATCCGAAACACGTCCAGCAAGATTCAGATCGATAGTCGCATCAACAAAAGAAGTTGGCTTAATAACAAGGGTCGTATATAAAGACTGAAAATAATCATAACCAGACTCACTTTTATCAGCCGACAAAAAATAACGCTTTGCCCCACTCCCCAAATATAATCGTGACTGACTTAAATACAGTTTAGAAAAAGACTGACTATCCTGTTGCAACAAATAAAAACTATAGGTATAAGAATAATCTGAAGGTAAAAAAGAATTCCAATAGGATACTATCTCCTCAGCACTACCCATCTCATAATTAAAACGAAATAACTTCTGAAGTACGTGATAAGACGTCCTAGGAACCACCTTATAAAACCCTCTATAATCAACAGATTGCTTCGAAACAATACCAAACCATTCACCATTCACATTATTCTCATCAGGGTAAAAATCATATGCATAAAGAGGCTCCGCCCATTTTGACACAACATTACCTGCCAAATAACGACGATCCGCCCAATGCATCATCGCCGCCCCTAAACTATTTCCAAAACCATTATGATACCAATTAGAATAAACTAACTTCCACTGCTCCTTCAGATTAACAGCCTGCATCACATGGTCATCAGCATCAAACTGAGCATGATGAGAATCGGCACCAATCCCATGAAAAAAAACAGGCATCCCCAAACGATCATTCACATTTTCAAGAAACTTAGTAAAGTAGTTCGCATGATAAAGACTAACTGAAACAATATCTGCATTAGGACAATATTGATTAATTAAATCAAGATGAGCAAACGGCAAACCCACCACAGCAATTGGAAAACCAAACCCAGCCTCGTCTAAAGCATCAATAGCATCTCCATAAAATGGATACACCTTACGCACCTTTATCTCAACCAATTTTTCAGTCGTAACTTGATATGGCATAAGATTACCTGATTCCTGTCGAAAGACCTCATCATTACCTAACAACAAATATAAAAAACCAACCGACTCTTGATATGACAAAGCCTGAAAATGAATCGCTTCTATCACATCAGCAAGTGTTTCTTTATTTGAAAAATCGACATCATCCAGCGCATACTGAATTACAGAATAAATCCCATATGTTTCATAAATATAACTTATCCAACGTGCTGGCACACCCGCTTGTAAGCAAATCGCATTAATACCCATCCCTGATAATAGCGGCATTTGATAATCCAAAACATCCTTAATAAAAGTATCATCAGAACCCCAAAAATAATAAGATGGCACACTTCCATGAGGCAGGTATTCCCAATGAACAGACTTAACCAAAAAAGGATTATTATCAACTAAAAGCTGAAACCCTTTCTTATCCTGCTCAACAAAAACATTATAAGCCCCCAAAGGAACTGTTAGCAAAATATATAAACAAAGGATAACCAATCGTTTAACAAGTCCCCCATACTTATCCATATGTGATAGTTCCCTATCACAAGAAGATCTAAACAAGAAAATACAATAATTAGACCATCCACATATGATATACTCCTAACTATGAAACATCATTACTTATACAAAACAACAAACATCCCTATTACCGAGTCAAAGGGCTTCCAAACACTATTAACAAACCTATCGTATCAACCCCATACAACAGGGATTATCTGTGATAATAAAACCCATGTGTCAAACCTAGAAGAAACCCTTCAAAGCAATACAACACTAGAAACATCCCCCATAACCATATCCTTAGAAGAACTAATAAACATTTCTTATACTGAAACATATTCAAAAAACAAAAACTTCCTCTTATTGTACTTCAAAAATTATCTACACCACTTTCAACACATTCCCTTTCGCAAAACACTCTATGCATCCCATACACTAATGGAAAATGCTATCCAACACTTTATCAATGAAGCACTATCAACACAAAAAATAATGAAAAAAAAGTCATTATTTGATAGTGAAATGACAGATCAATTAAATGATTTACACCATGAATTTCAGCAATACCTTACACAAAATCACTCAATAAACCTTAAATCATATTACAAACAAACAACATCAGCACCAAAATTGGCAACTATCAGTGAATATTTTTTTATAAACACTACATTAACCGAACCTTGGCATAAACGATGCATTTATAACATCATTCAAAACACACAATCAACATGGCTCTTAGATACAAGCTTTGAGCAAGAAATTAACTGGTTAGAACAATCTATTCCTAATATAAATGCTATTTCTGAAAAGCACCCCCCCCTACTAGAACAAACTATCATTAAAGAATACGAAACACATCTAGAAGAAATAGAGGACACCATTCATAACATGCATAACCTATCAAAAAAAGAACCCGAAACAACATTTTGCATGATCATCCCAAGAAACCCAGCTTACAAACAAAGCATAGAACAAATACTTATAAAACATAACATCCCTATAAATTCAGCAAAAAAAAAGGAAAGTAACCAAAACATAATAGATTCTCTAATTAGTTTATTAACATTTATTAAAACACCTTTTTCTCTCGAAAGCCTAGCAACCATGACCAGTCATCCATGGTTACAACGTAATCATTCAAACCAATTAATAATAAACATAAACCAAGTAAAACAATATATTGAGACACATGACAAAACACCTACTATAAAAAACATCCAGTCATTACTAGAAAGTATAAAAAAACAAAAACCAAATACGGCTATCTCAAGCATTGAAAACCAGTTAAAAACCGTACTAACAATACATAAATACCATGAGATATTAACACAAACTATTAGTCCCTCAATCTGGTTTAACCACCTTTTAACCTTTTCCGATCATTTTGACGTATTACAGTCACAAAATAATCAAGCTATCTTAAAAACAAAAGAAAAAGTATTAGATTTCATGGCTATTCAGTTAACATACCTAAGCACACTACCAGCAACAGAATATAGCTCCCAGTTCGCTTGTGATTGGCTCATACATGCATTAACACATCTTTATGACGATTCTCCTACAGAAAAACACAGCATAAGCCTAACACACATAGAAACAACCCTATTTAAGCCAAACACAACCTATTTTATACTTGGATTAAATCATACCATGTACCAAAACATAGATAATTCGAAGGACTATTTTGAAACACTAAAACCTCTATTTCAACCCAATAATAAAAACAATAGTTACACCCTTTTAACCATGTATCTTACTAACTTACACAACACAAGTAACACGCTATACCTTAGTAATGCAAAAACCGTCCATGACACAGAAACCATCCCTTTAAATCTAAAAAAAGTAAAACCCTCTCTAAAAAAAGAAACCGAATCTAAAACAGTTTTAAAAAGAAAAAAAACTAATAAAAAAAACAATTCCCTCAAAACCCATAACGTAACCTTTCCAGAGCTATCCGCAACCATGATAGACACATACCAATCATGTCCTTATAAATTTTGGTTACATTACGTTTTAAAACTTGAACCAGAGCAAGAAATACAACAAAGTATATCAGCCAAAGACTGGGGAATCATAATTCATAAAATGAT
>MDSY01088785.1_pt1 | contig 23068 bp, 17 predicted proteins | sample 811131 | NCBI WGS metagenome assembly MDSY01 (sample SAMN05326643, study PRJNA326480) | marine metagenome | isolation source: seawater | place: Atlantic Ocean: South West | collected 2010 | reverse complement strand
TATGGCGCCAGATATTCCATTTCCATCGCGTGACTTTTCATTTTCATGAAGCTGTCGCTGTCATCTCTTCTTGCAGAATTTGAATTCACGAGCAATGTTCCAATTCCATTTTCGGATGCCAATGTTGTCATTTCATTGTATCGGCCTTCCCAACCCTCCGTGGTTTCACCTCTCCCCACGACAAATGGGCATGAATTGCACGTGAAGATAACGAGTGCACCATTTTCGCCTTTAATGTCATTGATTGACAATTGAGATCCGTCGATGTTCATCATTTTGTATGATGCAGAGGGTGCAGCGTCGCCGATATTTAAGGTTTGGCTATGGCCAGACACAACAAATAGCGCGGAGGCAAGAAAACTAAAAAGGAATTTTTTCATGGGGCAAAGATAGCCCCAAAGATTACTTAATCAGAAGTGCATCACCATATGCATAGAAACGGTAACCTTCTTTGATGGCCTCATTGTATGCGTCCATAATAAGCTCGTGGCCTGTGAATGCAGATTGAAGCATAAGAAGGGTCGATTGCGGTGTGTGGAAGTTTGTGAGCAAACTGTCTGCAACACTGAAGTCGTATTTTGGATAGATAAACTTATTTGTCCATCCCTTAAATGGTTTCAGGGTTTGTGTGGTACTTACAGAAGTCTCCATCGCGCGCATTGCAGTTGTTCCAATCGCGCATATGCGTCGGCCTTCTTTCTTTGCTTTGTTCACACGATTGACACAATCGTTGCCGATGATCAATTGCTCACTGTCGACTTTGTGTTTCGTAATGTCTTCAACTTGCACCTCTCTAAATGTACCCAAACCGATATGTAGAGTGATAAATGACATGTCTATGCCTTTAATTTCCAAACGCTTTAAAAGCTGCTTTGAGAAATGAAGCCCAGCGGTAGGAGCAGCTACTGCACCTTCAGTTTTGGCATAAATGGTTTGAAACCGTTCGATGTCAATGTCCTCAGTTCCACGATCTATATAGCGGGGCAGAGGTGTCTCGCCCAGTGAGACGATTTTTGCCATAAACTCTGCGGATGTTCCTTCAAACAAGAAGCGAAGCGTTCGACCGCGAGAAGTGGTGTTGTCGATGACTTCAGCAACGAGTTCATCGTTGTCACCGAAATAGAGTTTATTTCCGATCCGTATTTTACGGGCAGGATCCACGAGGACATCCCAAAGTCTGCTTTCCTCGTTCAATTCACGAAGTAAAAACACCTCTATGACAGCCCCGGTCTTCTCCTTGTTGCCATATAAACGAGCGGGAAAAACCTTAGTGTCATTTGCGACAAACACATCTCCCTCATCGTAAATATCGATAATGTCTTTGAACATCTTATGTTCAAACTTACCTGTCTTTTTATCCACGATCATCATGCGGCTGTCGTCACGATTTTCTAGCGGATATTGTGCAATTTGATCTTTCGGAAGGTCGAATTGAAAATGCGAAAGCTTCATACGTTGAGCCATGGGAGTAGGGTTTTTGTGACGCTTTGACGTCGGCGCGCGAAACTAATCAAAAACAGTATGTAAGTCAAGTGTTTTCACTCATTTTTTGTTGCTGGTGCGCAAGACTTGACAGTTTCAAGTAATTCATTTAAATCCCATGCATTTTCGACATCAAAGTTTCCACTTTTTGTGCGCCTTAATGAGGTTAAAGTTCCACCTACTTGCAAGATTTCTCCAAGATCTCTTGCGAGTGCCCTTATGTAAGTTCCTTTTGAGCAAACAATTTCGAACGCCACATCAACCACTGGATGGGAGCTGTTGTTTACCCCATTTATTTCCTCTTGTGTGACAGAATTTATATCAAAAGACACGACCGTGACAGCCTTGGGTTGAAGCGCGACGGTTTTACCTTTTCTCGCCGCTTTATAGGCGGTCACGCCATCCACCTTTTTTGCCGAATATTGTGGAGGCATTTGTTCCAAATGGCCGACAAGATTTTGCGCTGCAACTTCCACAAGAGATTTCGCATCGAGCGCTTCTATTCGAGAAATATCGCCCCAGTTGTCGACCTCTGTCTCAGCATCGAAAGAAGGCGTGGTCACCCCGAGTCGTATTGTCCCAGTATATGTTTTCTCTCCAGCCTGAATAAGGTCTATCGTCTTTGTTTTACGCCCTGTACAAATGATTAATACGCCTGACGCAAGAGGATCTAGTGTGCCTGCGTGTCCGACCTTGATTTTTCTAATATCAAAGGTGTGACGAATCGTTCCTCGAACTTTATTGACCACATCGAAGCTCGTCCATTCCAAAGGCTTGTCGATCACAAAAACCTGCCCTTCTAGGAAGTCATCTAGTGTGTGAAAAGTTGCGCTTTTTGTCATTTTAAGTGCTTTTTTCTGCGTTTTTGTCGTCTTTAGCGCTATTTAGTGAATTTTCCGCGGCTTTCCTTCCGCTTGTCATATCTGCGGCCTCTGCAGCACTCATGCCAGCCATGTCTTCAAAAATTCCGAGGGCCAGGCGTATGGAATTGATGTTTTCTATTTTCAGTCGAAGTGCGCCATTGCGTTGGTACATACTTGCATTTCGGGAGTTGTCTTTAAGGTAGTTGAGCACGCGTGCAAACATGGGGCCCTGGAAATAGGGACTGTCTTCTTCACTCACAAATGCAGCGATCAATTTTCCAGACTTCAGAATGACCTTTTCCATTCCTAAGATTCTAGAAACCCATCTCAATCGCATAGTAATGAGGAGTTCTTCAGTTTCTTCTGGCAGTGCCCCAAATCTATCCTCAAGCTTGTCTTTAAAGACAGCCAAAGCAAGTTCTGTGTCCAGTCCATCGAGTTCTCTGTAGAGAGAAATACGCTCTGGGATGTCACTCACATAGTGGTCTGGAATTAAAATTGAAAAATCTGTTTCGAGAATGGTCTCCTCCACGTACTTTCCTGTTTCTCTTCTTTCTTCTTCGAAGAGTTCATTAAACTTCTCTTCCTTAAGTTCCTTGACAGCATCGGCCAGAATGCGTTGGTACATTTCAAAACCGATGTCAGAAATAAATCCGCTTTGTTCCGCCCCCAGTAAATCTCCAGCCCCTCGTATATCCAGGTCTCGCATGGCGATCTGGACGCCACTTCCCAGATCACTAAACTGCTCAAGTGCCTGCAATCGCTTTCTGGACTCCGAAGGCAACGAACTTAAAGGTGGCGCCATGAGGTAGCAAAATGCTTTGCGATTTGACCGACCCACTCTTCCTCGCAGTTGATGAAGGTCACTGAGACCAAACTTATGTGCATCGTTGATTAAGATGGTGTTTGCATTGCTAATGTCGATTCCACTTTCGATAATCGTTGTCGCCACCAAAACATCGTATCCACCTTCGATGAAGCGTGCCATCACGTCTTCGAGTTGCTTTCCTTCCATCTGTCCATGACCTATGCCTATGCGTACATCAGGACAAAGGCGTTGAATAATCCCCGCCACATCTTTAATGTTTTGGACGCGGTTGTGAACGAAATAGACCTGACCACCGCGACTCACCTCATAACTTATGGCGTCTCGAATCAACGTTTCATTGAAGGAAGTAACGATCGTTTCAACGGGATGTCTGTTCGGAGGTGCGGTGCGGATGATGCTCAAATCTCTCGCCCCCATAAGTGAAAATTGCAGTGTTCGCGGGATGGGCGTAGCGGTCAACGTGAGTGTGTCCACGTTTGCACGCATCGTTTTCAGTTTGTCCTTCACGCCCACACCAAACTTCTGTTCCTCGTCAACGATCAGTAGGCCGAGGTCCTTGAACTTGATCCGTTTACCCACAAGCGCATGTGTCCCGATTAAAATATCGACCTCCCCAGATTCCACTTTGGCGAGGGTTTCGCTCAGAGCCTTGCCTGTTTTAAATCGATTGACATAGTCAACAGTTACAGGAAAATCCTTAAGTCGCCGAGCAAAACTCCGCGCATGTTGCATTGACAGAATGGTGGTAGGCACAAGTATCGCGACTTGTTTTCCATCCGTGGCGGCTTTAAAAGCTGCGCGTATTGCGACTTCCGTCTTCCCAAACCCCACATCCCCACAAATAAGCCTATCCATAGGAACGACCTTTTCCATATCCTCTTTCACGGCTTTCGTCGCGGCGTTTTGGTCTGGGGTGTCTTCAAACATAAAACTGGCCTCCAACTCGTGTTGCATATACGTGTCTGGTGTAAAGGCAAAACCCTCTGACGCTTTTCGTTGGGCATAGAGATTCAGTAGATCGTAAGCGATTTGCTTAACACGTGTCTTTGTTTTTGCTTTTGTTTTCGACCAAGTCGCTGTACCCAGTTTATTCACGGAGGGTTTGGTTCCTTCTTTGGAAGTGAATTTTGAGATGCGATGTAGCGAATGAATACTCACATAGAGCACATCGCCTCCTTTATATGAAAGTCTGATTGCCTCTTGTTCCTTCCCATTGACCTCAATCTTATGTAGCCCTGAAAACGCGCCAATCCCGTGATCGATATGCACCACAAAATCACCCACCTCCAGAGACATCATCTCTTTAATGGTAAGTGCTTCTTTGCTTTTTCTAAATCCGTCCTTCAGTCTGAACCTGTGATACCTGTCAAACAGTTGGTGATCCGTATAGACCAAAACTTTCAAGTCCTTATCCACAAACCCCTGGCTGAGCTCCATGGGAATCGCCGTATAAGGTACATCAGGACTTTTCTCTCCATTCTCATCTTGTCTGTCGGAGAAGATGTCGTGCAGCCGTTCCAATTGAGTCGCTTGACCTGAGACGATCACATTCACGTATCCGTTCCTGTTATTCGCAATCAGGTTCGTGGCGATCATGTCGAAATGCTTGTTAAATACGGGCTGCTCTGTCATGCCATACCCGATGGTCAAGCGGTCTGTAAAAGTAGTCCCGCCGCCAAATTCCACCACTGAGAAATCTTGGATGAGTCCCAAAAAAACATCAGGGTCGAGGTAGAGATCCGCTGGCGGCGTTCTCTTCGTCTCACCGACCAACCTCTCGTAGTGCGCAGTCGCTTTTTCGAGTTCTTTTTTTAATCCCAATTCACAGCTTTTCACATCGGTCATCCATACCACGGAATTTGATGGGATAAAGCTGAAGAACGCCTCATTGTGTTTGTGCAGTTTTTTGTTCCCCACATTTGGAACAATCGTTGCGCGCGTCAGTTTATTTACACTGAGCTGTGATACGGGATCAAATTTGCGAATGCTCTCGATTTCTTCACCGAAGAATTCTATTCTGTAGGGGTGATCAAATGAAAAGCTGAAGACATCTACGATTCCTCCCCTCATCGCATATTGTCCAGGTTCATATACGAAATCCACCTTCTCAAACCCGTACTCGAGAAAAACTTCATCCAAGAAGTCCAACGTAAAATTATCTCCCAAGGCTAATCCAAAGGTCTGCGAACTTAATTCTTTCTGGGTGATTACTTTTTCGCTTAGCGCCCCAGGATAACTGACGACGATGCATCCCTCACGGCCACCATTAATTTCGTTTAAGACCTCGGCTCGCATTGAGACATTTGCATTTTCCGTGACCTCCTCTTGATATGGCACACGCGCAGACCTGGGGAAAAGAAATATCGGGCGTGGATTTGCAACAAGAATTTGTGCCAAATCGTTCATGAAATAGGCCGCATGTTCTTTGTCCTCAAGCACGAAAATGTGGTGGTTAAGCGCGCTGCTGCCTGCCAACTTGTTTTCAGACTCCCGTTCTAGAATGCCAGCGGCCACGAATGCCAGAGACGAACCTACAACACCTTTCAGTTCAACTTTCGAACCCTGGTTTTCGAGGGCACGCATAAGTTTCCCTGTCCGCGGATCTCTGCGGTAGAAATTCAATAAATCGTCGGGTCTCATCGCGCTTTTCAAGGACGCTAAAGATAAGCTTAGTTTTCTCGCTGAGGGACAGTGTCCATGGCAGGATTTTTCTCAGCGAGCTGACAAGCCATAAAGGCCTGAACGAGGTTTTTATTTCCTACGTAATAAGGCACCCTCTGATGCAATTTTGTAGGGATGCGGTCCATGACTCTTCCGTCATCATCGAGCGCCATTCCACCTGCCTGCTCAGCTATAAACGCAAGTGGTGCACATTCATAGAGCAATCTTAGCTTGCCGTTTGGCTTTTTAATGAGGGACGGGTAGAGATAGATACCACCATGTATGAGGTTGCGATGAAAATCGGCCACCAAAGATCCAATATACCTTGCCCTAAACCTTGCCCCACGTGTTTGTCGGCACCCCTCCACAAAACGGCGAGATGGCATTGAACATTTGTCAAGTAAAGCATCATTCACAGAATAAATCCGACCTTTTTCTGGAAATGTCATTGCAGGATGAGAGAGAAAGAATTCTCCTACTGCAGGGTCAAGCGTAAATCCATTGACGCCAGTTCCGGTCGTATATACAAGCATTGTAGAAGAACCATACAGAATATATCCAGCGGCAATTTGATGCGTTCCTGCTTGTAGGAAATCCTGCTCAGTTAAGGGTTCTCCCATCGGCGTTTTGCGACGTTGAATACTGAAAATAGTTCCGATACTTACGTTCACATCGACGTTGGAGCTTCCATCTAGAGGATCGATTAGGACGATGTATTTCCCGGTTTTTCCTTCGTCTCCGCATAGAATGGGCTCATCTTGCTCTTCGGATCCAATTCCAGCGACTGACCCTCCAACCGAGAGGATTCTCATAAAGGTTTGGTCTGCAAAAACATCCAGTTTCTGCTGTGCTTCATCTTGGATATTTACGGCACCGGACTCCCCGAGTATTCCTGCCAAACCGGCTCTGTTCACCTGGTGATTGACAATTTTTGATGCGACCCCGATGTCAGTCAATAGACGTGTTAATTGACCAGACACGAACGGAAATGCGGCCTGCCTGTCCATGATAAATTCCCCAAATGTTATGGTTTTATTCATCTTCAGTCCTTGTTTAAGTTTTATAACTCATGTGTCAGCCATCAGTTGCAAAGTTAAGTCAGTAAGGTTTAGCGGGGAATAAGCGCCACAGAGAGTCTGTGAAAATCTGTGGGACTGAGTTGTTCAGCACGTTTTTTCAAGAATTCCTCGGGAATCAAAGCCTCCTGAAACCCTGCGCTTATTAAGGCATTTCTGAGGGTTTTACGTCTTTGGTTGAACGCTCCTTTTACAACTCTTTTTAAATGAGAGAATGAACATCCTGGGTCAATCATATCATTACGTCTGAGGCGGATCACACCACTTTTCACTCTGGGAGGTGGATCGAAGGCGTCTTCGTCTACGGTAAAGAGGTAATCGATGTCGTAATAGGTTTGCAGCAGGACACTTAAAATTCCATAAGTCCGAGAGCCTGGGCCCTCGGCAATTCTTTTTGCAACTTCTTTTTGGAACATTCCGACAACTTCGGGGACGCGCTCTCTCCAATCTAAGACTTGAAATAGGATCTGAGAGGAAATATTGTAAGGGAAATTCCCCGCCACAATAAAAGGTGCGCCATCGGGAAATGCGAGGTCTGGATTCCAACTTAAAAGATCCACGCCATGAACTCTATTTGAAGGCAGCAATTCTTCGGTGACCAAATATTCAACACTTTCCTCGTCCAATTCTACGACATGAAGATCAAGATCTCCTCGGTCCAAAAGTGGCACGGTTAAAGCGCCCATTCCAGGACCTACTTCTAACACAGAATGACATTCTCTGTGACACGTGACAGATCCCGCAATCCGATGCGCTATTCCCGGTCCAACCAGGAAGTGTTGACCCAGATGTTTTTTTGGTTTAATCATGCTTTATCTGTCTGGACTTCCTCAGCCTTTCCTTCGTGAAGTAAGGGTAAAATTGTCCGAAAAGCGACGGCTCTGGTCCCCCATTTTCTCATGAAATCGGCCTGTAGACCTGGTGCGCATTCCGTTTGGTATGTGGTAAAAGAAGCGAGTGAATGTGCGACATACTGAACAGCAAAGGTCTTCCCACCTTCCTCATCGCCTTCCACACGACACAATTTATAATCGCGGAAATGGCCTGTTGCGAGGACAGACGGGATATGTTCGTTGACCATGTATTCGAGCCATTCCGAAGCCGAATCGGCATTTACAGAAATGGTAATGTTGTAGAGTATCATGGCTGGGAGATTGATTCTTCCACAGGATTTTCAAACCCCTCTATACTACCAACCTCTTCTCCTTTGAGTTCCCGGTATCGCTTGCGGGCTTCTATTACATGAAGAGATCCAGAGAACTCGAAAATCAATTTTTCATATAATTCTTCTGCTTTCACCAAATCGTTCAGTGTCACATCATAAATCACCGCTAGATTATATAGCGCATCATCCCCCGTGATGTCATCGAAATGTAAATCTGCCACTTCTTGATAATATGTTATGGCACGGTCTACCTCACCGTTTTGAAGGGCAAGGTCACCTTTTAACATTAAAATTTCATCTTCTAAGGCGTGGCCAGGCCAATTCTTAATTAACGTATCTAATGTCGAAACAGCCTCACCGTATCTTCTTTGCATCACGAGGAGGTCGGCCCTTGCATACATCTCCATCGGTTCAAAGATTGTATCTAAATTAAAATTGTCCGTAATCAGAAGACTCAAGTTGATCGCGTCGTTGCTGATGAGTTTGGATGTGGATGCTTTAAGCGCGTTCAGTTGGGTTTGGGCCCAGGCAAAATCACCTGTGTAGTAGCTGATTCGGGCATTTCTGTATTTCGCTTCGTGCCCCAAAGGGTCGTCTTTAAAGTCGAGGATAACTTGAGAGAACAGGAGTGAGGCGTCCCACACCAGATCTTCAAAAACATAAATGTCTCCGAGTTCCAATTTGCATACTGCGGCCACCCTGGTATTTAGGCCGGCGATGTTCAATACTTCTTCCATGATTGCCATTCCCTCATCTCCTCTGTCAAGATAGAAAGCAAGGATGTGTGCTTGGTTTTTCAGCATGATGGAGGTTTCGGACTTCACCCCAAGATCTCTGATGCTCGCAGCATAATCCGCTTCTAACAATGTTAAACCTTCAAAATTTGCGGGTGTTTCTTTTGTAAGCGCATGAAAACGGACTTGTAAAAGTTCATTTCTTGCGGTGTAGAAATAGGGAGAACTGACCCCTTTTGCCGCCACATAGCCATAACACTCCATGGCTGTCTCTAGGTCGTCGTTTGCTGCGGCCGTGTTCCCCAACGCCATGATATTTAAACCGACGCTCTTGCTTCTCAAGTCTAAGGATCTTGCATGAATAAATGCGGATGAAAAATCTTTTTCTTGTGTAAAATACCACACCAGCATTTCTGGAAAGATCGTATCATCTGGATATCTCTGGGCTGCTTTAAGAAGCTCAGTTCTTACCATCTCTCCATTTTTAGGTTCTGTTTGTAAGCGAAGGTTTCTGTTTAAACTGTTTTGAACAGTTCTTAAGTATGTGGGTGTTTTATGCAGAAGCTCTAAAAAACTCTCTACCATTCCTTGATAGTCTCTTCGCATTCCTTGGAGATTCGCGAATTGGTAATGAAAGTCAGTCGTTCCTAAATCTTGTGCCTTGCGATAGGTCATGTAGGCCATGTCAAGCTCGTCAAGCTTGATGAATGCATTGGCTAACCTCACAGCTTGGTTCTTTCCTGGTTGGAGTAGTTCGAGTGCACTGTCGAATGCCTCCCGTGCCAAATCGACCTTGTCGAAATTGAGGTACAGAGATCCCAAATCGACGTATGCCGTGCTCTTGCTGTTCTTGTGCATACGTTTAAGACGCTTCTTCACAAGCGATTCTGCCCCTTCAAAATCGTCCATTGCGAGGAGCGATTGATAATACATTTGGTACACTGCGTTTGTTTTGTTGCGCTTGTATATCTCAACAAGGTAGAGTTGAGCTTGCTCGTAACTCCCTTCGTTATAGTAGAACTCAGCGAGTTCTAAATCGGTTTGGGCTGAAACATCGGCAGATGAAAAAGACAGTCCTGTACATAACAAACACAGTACGTAGATTATTCTCTTTGCATGTTTCATAACCCTGTCTCTGTTTCATTTTCGGACACGCCACGGGCCCATTCCCCTTTTTTTGCCATGAGCAGACTGTCAATGGCTTCCCATCCAGCAGAATCTGCTTCAAGACCTAACCTTATTAACCGAATTGTTTCATCGACCAATTCCTCAAGCGTCGCAACGGCTTCAACTTCAAAACGCGCATTGGCCTTTATATAATCGTCGTCTATGGTGTCTCCCAGTGCGTCTCTGTTTGCGCCTTCTTCGATCACTTCTCGCAAGCTATAAAGTTGTTTTTTACAACGATCTATCTCATTCATGAGACCGATATATCTGCTTGGGGCATCTTTTAAAAATCGACTTGCTTTTGACAACCCTTCAATCACCTTTACATCTGCCTTTAAGAAAACGACATTGCTATCTATCCCTAGCCATCGAATATCATCTTTTGCCGAACTCAATCTATCCTTAACGTTTGCAATAGAATCCATAGGGATTTGGTCTAATTTTTTTGAAATCCTCTCCACATTTTTTAGTGCCCTTAGCAATTCAGCTTGCGTTTTGTTTTCACCACATCCAACCTGAATCAATACGAGAGATGACGCCAGACAAAAGAGGAAAAGGGAGGAGAGGTGGCTGTGCTTCATTGGAGCTTTATATTTTATCAAATCCCAAATAAGGAACCAATGCTTTAGGTATTTTAACTCCTTCAGCATCTTGATGATTCTCAAGAAGGGCGGCGACAATTCTTGGAAGTGCCAAAGCCGATCCATTCAATGTATGAACGAGTTGATTTTTGCCATCAGCATCTTTAAATCGACACTTAAGCCTGTTCGCCTGAAACGTCTCAAATGTCGATACAGAGCTCACTTCAAGCCACATCTCTTGTGCGGCACTCCACACCTCGAAATCGTAGGTGGTAGCCGCTGTAAATCCCATGTCACCTGCACACAAACGCAAAATTCTATAAGGAAGTTCAAGTGCCTCAAGCAGATCCTTGACGTGGTCTACCATAGAATCTAACGTTTCAGCAGATTTGTCAGGATGTTGTATTTGTACGATCTCAACTTTGTCAAATTGATGGAGTCTATTTAGCCCCCTTACGTCTTTTCCATAAGACCCAGCTTCACGACGGAAACAAGGTGTGTAGCCGCAAAGTTTGATGGGAAGATCCGAGGCATTGAGCAAGGTATTCCTATAAATGTTCGTCAGAGGCACCTCAGCAGTTGGAATCATGTAGAGGTCATCGACTTTCATGTGGTACATCTGCCCCTCTTTGTCAGGAAGCTGACCTGTTCCGAACCCACTGTCTTCATTAATCATCAATGGCGGGATGTATTCCGTATAGCCTGCTTCATCTGCCTTGTCAAGAAACATGCGTATAAGCCCACGCTGCAGTTTTGCGCCCTTGCCTTTGTAAAAAGGAAAGCCAGCTCCAGTCACTTTTGCGCCCAGATCGAAGTCGATTAAATCTTTCTCCTTGGCGATGTCCCAATGTGGCTTCTTGTGATTTCCGAGGTCCGGCAACTCACCCCAACTTTCTATAAGTTCGTTATCCTTGTCTGAAGTTCCTGCAACGACGAGGTCACTGGGTGTATTAGGTAGGTGAGAAAGAAGTTCATGTACCTCATTCTCTAGTGCGGACATTTTTTCCTTGAGTTCTCCCGAGCGGGTCTTAAGTCCTGAAGTAGCTGTCTTGACCGCTTCTGCTTCTTCACGTTTTCCTTCGCGCATCAATGTCCCAATTTGGCGGCTAAGCGTATTGCTTTCTGCCAACGTATCGTCGAGCTCTTTTTGAATGACACGACGTTCAACATCTAATGCCAAAATGCGGTCCACCGATTCGGTGACGTCTAAGCCTCTTTTTGCGAGAGCGCTTATTACGCTTTCGCGTCTTTCTCGTAAATAAGTAAGTGTAAGCATTTTCTAAAGGGTAATTTCGGACGTTTTAGTCCAAAATAAAACTGTTTTTAAAACAAAAACTCCCGCCCCGAAGGGGACGGGAGTCCTTAAAGAGTTTGAGGAAGTAAATCCTATTACGCTTCTGCTCCCACAGCCTCATGTGTAGAGACAATGGACACAAACGAGCGGTTGTTACGTTTCTTTCGAAATTCAACAATTCCGTCAGTGAGTGCGTACAAGGTGTGATCCTTGCCGATTCCAACGTTTGTTCCTGGGTGGTGAGCTGTTCCGCGCTGACGAACAAGAATGTTCCCCGCAATACAAAATTGACCACCAAATATTTTTACGCCAAGTCGTTTCGACTGTGACTCACGTCCGTTCTTCGAACTACCTGCACCTTTTTTATGCGCCATGATATATGAGTTTTTAGGCTAGTGGCCTGTTATGCTTCTTTTGTTGTTTTCGATACTGCTTCTTTCTTTGGTGCGGCTGCTTTTTTCGGAGAAGCTGCTTTCTTCGCCGCGGCCTTTTTGATATCCGTGACACGGATTTCGGTCAGGTAAGGACGGAAGCCATTCAGCTTCTGGTATCCTTTACGACGTTTCTTTTTGAAGACAAGAACCTTATCTCCTTTTAAATGCCTCTCAACGGTGGCATGGACGGCTAGGCCGTTTATAGCGGGGGCGCCAACTGTTACGTCGCCGCTTTTATCTGTAAGGAGAACGCGATCGAACTTAATCTTTGCGCCTTCCTTAGCATCTAAGCGGTTTACGAAAACCTGTTGGTCTTTCTCTACCTTATACTGGTGCCCTGCTATCTCTACGATTGCATACATGGAAAATTATTTTACCCAATAGATTTATACCTAAAAGGGTGCGCAAAGATAGGGCTTTCAGTTGAAATGCCCAACTTTTTTCTTGCCCACTCCATTCACGAGCGCTACACCAAACAATATCACTGCACCACCAAGCAAATGCATCATGGTTAATTCCTCGCCATAAATCCATCCCCACATCGCCGCGAATACAGGTATAATGTATGTTACAGAACTAGCCGTTAGTGCGTTTGTCTTTTTAATGATCGCGTTAAAAAGCACGAGTGCGCCAGCCGTTCCTATTGCCGCAAGAACAACTACCGCAACCATGCCATTTAGGCCATGCTGGTTGTTCACAAGCGTCTCGCTTACATTGGAATAAGCAAGAACAATGGCGGCAGGTGGCAAAACAAAAAAGAGCGCAATTGCGGCTATCGCTTGAGAGGGCACATCTTGGAGTTTGTTCTTCAAGATGTTCACGCTGAAACCATAAAATAAAGTCGCAAAAACAACTCTGCCACATGCCCACCATTCTATTCCGTTCTCGATTCCAAGCCTTCCAAAATCACCCCCTATTGCCAACATCAAAGCGCCGAGTAATCCAATGGCCAGCCCCGAGGCTTGTCGCATGGAGATGACGGTTTTAAAAACAATCACAGCAACAACCATTGTAAACAGAGGTGTAAGTGCATTCAGCATGCCGGCGATGGCAGAAGGAATCTCGGTTTGGGCTGATGTAAACAGATAGGCGGGGAGCATATTGCCAAACACCCCAATCGCAAGAATAGAAAACCACTTTGACCGATCTACCTTTTTTAAATGTCGAATGGTAACGGGCAGCAATACAATGCCTGCGATAGCTATTCTGAGAGCCGCAACCTCAAGCGCACTGTAAACAGGATTTCCAGATGAATCGAAGAGCGCAATTTTCATGAGAATAAAAGAACTCCCCCAAATGAATGCCAGAAGGAGCAATGCCCCCCAAATCATAATCGATGAGTCTTTGTTTTGCACAGTTTGGCAAATATACGTCACTCTTTCAGTGTTACTCAACTCTATCTTTGTACTTATGAATAAATTTACATTGTTCTTCCCGCTGCTCACGATGATAAGCTTAAGCCTTTTGATGAATTGTAGAGTGGCCCCTTATCAAGGAGAGATTTTGTTTTCAGAAAGTGCAAAAGTCGGCGCTATAGAAAAGACAATTGCACAGTTAGAAATCACTGGGATGATGTGTGAAGTGGGATGTGTTGCAAAAGTGAAAAAGGAACTTTTAGCGCATGCAGGAGTGTCCAATGTTAAAATTGATTTTAAAAAAGGCAGGGAATTTAATTTCGCTTCCATTGAATACGACCCTTTAAACTGTGATGCAAGGTCACTTCCCTCGGTTGTAAATGCCATTGCTGACGGCAAGCTTTATGGCGTAAAATCTGTCGAAGTCACTCATTTTGCGCCTGCTGCAGCGCCAACCTTAGAGTGAAAACGACCACTTATATAGCATTTGTTCTAATCTATGTTGTCGTCCTTGCGGGCTCTGTGGTTCGGATGACTGGATCTGGAATGGGCTGTCCTGATTGGCCCAAATGTTTTGGCTTACTCATCCCCCCGACTTCTGAAGAAGACATACGGTGGTCTCCAGAAACTGAGTATTCTGAAGGGCGAATGGTTATCGAACGCGACACGCTCTGGGTGGCCACTGAAGATCACATCTCTCACATGGGTGAATTTAATGGTCAAACTTGGGAACCCTATACCAGGCATAGTTACGCAACATTTAATGTGTCCCATACTTGGATTGAATATTTGAATCGACTTGCAGGAGCGTTAGCAGGAATCCCCATTCTTATCTTATTTATTCTAGCGATTAAATCGAGACAACGCACGCCCATCGTTCTCGCCTCTGCAACGCTCGGGTCCGTACTTTTTGTTTCATGGCTCGGAAAACTCGTGGTCGATGGAAATTTAATCCCCTTCTCAGTCACGATTCACGCTGTTAGTGCGCTTGCTATTCTGGCCTTTTTAGTGATGCTGATTCAACATTTTAACGGCGCGAAAACCATAATTTCTAAGTCGCTGCGAGGGTGGATTGTTGCCTCATTGGTTATTGCGTTCCTACAGCTTGTCCTCGGAACTCAGGTTCGCGAATTGGTTGATATTGCTGTAGAAGCTAGAGTCGCCAGAACAGACATTGTCAATTCGCTTCCCAAATGGTGGGGGATACACAGGTCGGCTGTGTGGGTGATCATTGCACTTCACGCGATTTGGGCTTTCCCCGTGATGAAGATGTCCCGTCTTGCCATTTATGCAAAACTTACCTTTGCCATTCTATTGGCCCAAACGATGACAGGAATCTTATTTACACACTTTGGTTTCCCAGCGTTTGCACAACCGGTTCATATTCTCCTCGGTTTTGCACTTGTACTTGTCGATCTGAGAATCCTTTTGGCGACAAAGGTGGCTTAGCATATGTGGCTTAGCTGCCGCACATTTCACAGTCATCTCCGTTATCAATACTGCACATCGCGACTTCTTCTTCGTGGGTGAGTTCAGGCGTTTTATCCGGCTCATCCTCTACTTTGTACTTTTTGTCTATGGTGAATTTAATTGCATCCACAGCTGCCTTAGTACGGAGGTAATACATCCCAGTTTTGAGGCCAATTTTCCATGCGTGGAAGTGCATAGATGTTAGCTTGGAATTTGTCACGTTCTTCATAAAGATATTTAATGACTGGCTTTGGCATATATAAGCGCCGCGGTCGGCAGCCATATCTAAAATAGAGCGTTGTGAAATCTCCCATGCTGTTCGATAAAGAACCTTGATGTTGTCAGGAATCTCGTTGATATTTTGCACAGACCCGTTTGCTGCAATCAGACGGTTTTTCATCTCATCATCCCAAAGTCCAAGCTTGACAAGATCTCGAAGCAGATGCTTGTTCACGACGATAAATTCACCTGACAAAACGCGGCGTGTGTATATATTCGAAGTATATGGCTCAAAGCACTCGTTATTGCCTAGTATCTGTGCTGTTGAAGCAGTTGGCATAGGAGCAAGTAACAAGGAGTTACGCATGCCGTGCTTTTGAATCTCTTCTTTAAGAACATCCCACTCCCATCGATTGGAAGGCGTGACATTCCATAAATCGAATTGAAGTTTCCCTTCAGATGCAGGTGACCCTTTGAAGGTCTCATACGCACCTTCTTCTTTTGCCAGATCCTTAGAAGCGGTACACGATGCATAATAAAGTGTTTCGAAAATCTCTTTATTTAGTGTCTTTGCCTCCTCAGAGTCAAACGCGTGACGCATTAAAATAAACACGTCAGCAAGCCCCTGTATACCAATCCCAATTGGACGGTGACGCATATTTGAATTGCGTGCTTCAATGACAGGGTAGTAATTTCTGTCAATAATGCAATTTAAATTTTTTGCAACTTGGTATGTGACTTCAAATAGTTTTTCGTGATCGAATGTGCCTTCAGAGGTCACAAACTTAGGAAGTGCAACAGAAGCGAGATTGCAAACAGCAATTTCATCAGGTGCTGTGTACTCAATAATTTCTGTACAGAGATTTGATGAGCGTATGGTTCCAAGATTTTTCTGATTGGATTTGGCATTTGCCGCATCCTTGAAAAGCATGTATGGTGTTCCCGTCTCGACCTGGCTGTCTAGAATTTTAAACCAAAGATCTTGCGCTTTAATTGTTTTGCGGCCTTTTCCTTCTTTTTCATATTTGGTGTACAGTGCTTCAAACTCTGCACTGTGCGATTCAGGAAGGCCAGGGCATTCGTTGGGGCACATTAACGTCCAATCCCCATTTTCCTCTACTCTTTTCATAAAGAGATCTGGGATCCACAAAGCGTAGAAAAGATCACGCGCACGCTGCTCTTCTTTTCCGTGGTTTTTACGCATTTCGAGAAAATCAAAAACATCGGCATGCCATGGCTCCAGATACATCGCGAACGACCCTTTGCGTCTGCCACCTCCCTGGTCCACGTATCGTGCTGTATCGTTGAATACGCGAAGCATAGGCACGATGCCATTTGAGGTTCCGTTCGTGCCTTTGATATAAGATCCTTTTGCACGGATGTTGTGCATTGCAAGACCGATACCACCAGCGCTTTGAGAAATTTTTGCGCACTGCTTTAATGTGTCGTAGATCCCTGAGATACTGTCTTCTTTCATTGTCAGAAGAAAGCAACTGGACATTTGTGGCTTAGGCGTACCTGCGTTAAAAAGAGTCGGAGTCGCATGCGTAAACCACCCCTCACTTAGCATGTTGTACGTCTTCACCACAGAGTCTAAATCGTCCTTGTGAATACCCACACTTACTCTCATAAGCATTTGTTGTGGACGCTCAGAGATTTCACCATTCATCTTTAAAAGATACGAGCGCTCTAATGTTTTAAATCCAAAGTAATCGTAACTAAAATCTCTGTCGTAAATGATTTGGGAATCAAGGAATTCAGCATTCTCTTGAATAATCTCGTGAACATCCTCTGCGAGCAAACTAGCTGGGTCACCTGTAACAGGATCCACATAATTATAGAGGTCATTCATGGTCTCTGCGAATGACTTTTTTGTCGCCTTGTGCAGGTTGCTCACGGCAATGCGGCTCGCAAGAGAAGCATAGTCAGGGTGAGTCACAGCATTTGTGGCTGCAACCTCGGCTGCGAGATTGTCTAATTCAGTCGTGGATACACCGTCATAAACACCTTCGATCACCCTCATAGCCACACGCTGTGGGTCTACGGATTCATGGAGACTGTAACACAGTTTTTTAATTCGAGCTGTAATCTTGTCGAATTGGACAAGTTCACGCTTTCCGTCGCGTTTAATTACGTACATGTCAAATATCTTGGGGTTGGTTCAGGCAATTCAATGAGAAATTTCAATTAGAAGTCAGCGTCAATACTGAAGCTTTTCGCGTCTTCAGATCCATGATTCATCACCCCTGCTTTCTGGTATTCGCCAACTCTTTTCTCGAAGAAGTTGGTTTTTCCTTGAAGTGAGATCATATCCATAAAGTCAAATGGATTTGTCGTGTTGTAGATTTTTTCGTTTCCGAGTTCTACAAGCAATCTGTCAGCCACAAACTCAATGTATTGCTGCATGAGATCGGCATTCATTCCAATGAGGCGAACAGGGAGCGCTTCTGTCACAAACTCTTTCTCCATGTCTACAGCATCGGTAATGATTTTCTGAACAGTGGCTTTAGGAAGCTTGTTGACGAGGTGTTTGTTGTACAGGAGGCAAGCAAAGTCGCAATGCATGCCTTCGTCACGAGAAATAAGCTCGTTTGAGAAGGTGAGTCCAGGCATAAGGCCACGTTTCTTCAGCCAAAAGATGGAGCAAAAACTTCCACTGAAGAAAATACCTTCTACAGCGGCAAAGGCTACGAGACGTTCTGCAAAACTACCATTGTCAATCCACCTTAATGCCCATTCTGCTTTTGTCTTTACAAACGGCAGCGTTTCAATCGCATTAAAGAGTTTGTCTTTCTCATCACGATCTTGAATGTATGTGTCAATCAACAGCGAGTAAGTCTCGGAGTGAATGTTTTCCATCATTATTTGGAAACCATAGAAGAATTTTGCCTCGGTGTACTGAACTTCTGCAACAAAGTTCTCAGCTAAATTTTCATTGACAATACCATCAGACGCAGCGAAGAAAGCGAGAACGTTTTTAATGAAGAAACGCTCGTCGTCATTCAGTTTGTCATTCCAATCTACAAGGTCAGACGACAAGTCAATCTCCTCTGCTGTCCAGATGCTGGCTTCTTGCTTTTTGTATTCCGCCCAAATGTCATCGTGCTGAATCGGGAACAAAACAAATCGGTTGGGATTGTCAGTTAGGATGGGTTCAGTCACCATGGTGTTTTCGGGCAAGACCTCTTCAATCGCGGTTTGCGTGTCAATTGCGTTCGTTGTCTTCTCGTTTTCGAGTTCGTTAATATTGGCGGTGGGTTGGTCCATGTCTATTGACTTTAAGGCGCTTATGAATACAGTTTTGGGTGTCTAGAGAGCCTCAATGAGGCGGTTCTTATCGACATCTCAAAGAAACGTAATTCACAAGTCTATTTTGCTCCTGTTTGCATCTAGTTTTTAACACCCTTGTTAATAACTTATGCCAAGTCACTGTGCCTCAAATGATAAGACAGTATGTAGAAAAAAAAAATCCCATAAAAAAGGTATTGGAATCGGATAGTGGTTATTTATTTGATTAAATACCATGGTTTTTTAGCACGATTCTTTCGCGTTATAAAACCGCAGTCAAATCGCGTTCTAATTGAGGCTTTGGTTGCGTACTTTTGCACCATGCTTAAAGGGCTTTTAAAAATATTTCTTGGTGACAAATCATCAAGTGACCTGAAGGAAATTCAGCCAATCGTCGATCAAATACTAATCGCCGAAAAAGAACTTCTATCGGTTTCTGCAGATGAACTTCGTGCGAAAACATCATTGTTGCGTTCTCGAATCACAGATTTCGTGTCTGAATTGCAAAATGAAATTGATGGTTTATATGAACAAGCGGCATCGATGCCCGAGTCAAACCTCGATGCGAAAGAAGCCGTTTTTGTTCGAGTAGACAAGCTCGAAGAAGAAATAAATGAGCAGCTCGAAGTGGTGTTGGCAGAAATCCTTCCAGAAGCGTTTGCAATCATGAAGGAAACGGCAAAACGCTTTTCTGCAGAAGAAGATGTCGAAGTCACCGCTTTGGATTATGACAAAGACATCGCTGCCTCTCGTGATATGGTATCCATAAGGGGAGACAAAGCGTATTGGTCAAAACATTGGAAAGCAGCAGGCTCAGATGTGACTTGGGAGATGGTTCACTATGATGTACAGCTCGTAGGTGGGGTTGCTCTACATCGGGGAAGTGTTGCTGAGATGCATACGGGGGAAGGAAAAACACTTGTGGCGACGCTTCCAGTCTTCTTGAATGCGCTCACAGGAAGAGGTGTTCATCTGGTGACAGTGAATGATTATTTGGCACGCAGGGACTCGGAGTGGATGGGGCCTATTTATGAATTCCATGGTCTGACAGTAGATTGTATTGACAGACATCAACCAAACAGTGAGGCGCGACGAGAGGCTTATAAATGTGACATCACGTTTGGTACAAACAATGAGTTTGGATTTGATTACTTGAGAGACAACATGGCCCAAAAGCCAGAGATGCTCGTACAGCGTCGACATCACTATGCCATTGTGGATGAGGTCGACTCTGTTCTTATTGACGAAGCGAGAACGCCTCTGATTATTAGTGGGCCCACTCCCAAAGGCGATGAGCAGGAATTTGAATCGCTAAAACCCATGGTGGTGAAGCTTCTTCAGGTTCAGCAAAAAGCAGTTCAGGCCTTCTTGATGGAAGCGAAGAGTCTCTTAAAGGACAATCTGTCAAAAGATGAAAAAGAAATTGCGGGGCTTGCGCTTTACAGAGCTTTCCGTGGCCTCCCTAAGTCCAAGCCGCTGATTAAGTTTCTCAGCAATGAAGGAATGCGTCAATTGCTTCTTAAAGTAGAGGCGATTTATCTCGCAGATAACCAAAAGGAAATGCACAAGGCAGATGCCGAACTTTTCTTTGTGATTGACGAGAAACAGAATCAGATTGAACTTTCAGAAAAAGGAATCGTTTTTCTCACTCAAGGGATGGATGACGATGCGTTCTTTACAATGCCGGACATTGCGACAGAACTTGTAAACGTCGATAACTCTTCAGCTTCTGATGATGATAAGCTCGCCAAGAAGCAAGAGGTCATGCAAGATTACGGGGTGAAATCATCACGAATCCACGCCATGAATCAACTGCTGAAAGCATACACGTTATTTGAAAAGGATATCGAGTACGTGATCATGGACAATAAGGTAAAGATTGTCGATGAGCAGACTGGTCGTATTATGGACGGTCGTCGTTATTCAGACGGACTTCACCAAGCAATCGAGGCAAAGGAAAACGTAAAAATTGAAGCTGCGACACAGACCTATGCGACAGTCACCCTGCAGAATTTCTTCAGGATGTATCACAAGCTGGCTGGGATGACCGGTACTGCGGAGACTGAGGCGGGCGAGTTTTGGGATATTTACAAATTAGATGTCAAGGTCATTCCTACAAACAGACCGATTGCACGAGACGACAAAGAAGATCTTGTTTACAAAACAAAGCGAGAGAAGTATAATGCTGTTATTGACCATGTGTCAATTTTAAGTAAATCTGGCCGTCCAGTTCTCGTCGGAACCACAACAGTCGAAGTGTCAGAATTGCTTTCTCGAATGCTTGATATGCGCGGACTGGATCACCAAGTTCTGAATGCAAAACGTCATCAGCAGGAGGCCGAAGTAGTCACACGAGCGGGTCAAGCAGGGACCATTACGATTGCTACAAATATGGCTGGTCGTGGAACAGACATTAAGTTGAGTCAACAAGTGAAAGAAGATGGTGGACTTGCCATTGTTGGAACTGAACGTCATGACTCACGACGCGTAGACAGACAGCTTAGAGGTCGATCTGGACGTCAAGGAGATCCAGGTTCGTCTCAGTTTTATGCCTCTTTAGAAGATGATTTAATGCGTCTTTTCGGTTCCGATCGCGTTGCCAAGATGATGGATCGAATGGGGCATAAAGACGGAGAAGTCATCCAACATAAAATGATCTCGAAATCGATTGAGCGTGCCCAGACGAAAGTAGAAGAAAACAATTTCGGGATTCGCAAGCGTCTTCTTGAGTATGATGACGTGATGAATGCGCAACGTGAAGTGATTTATAAGCGCAGAAGAAATGCACTCAAGGGAGATAGAATCAGGACTGATATTGCAAATATGTTCTTTGAATTGGTAGAGGGAAACGTAGATTCTACTCACCTGAATAAAGATTATGACGGATTTCGATTTGCGATGCTTTCTAATTTTGGAATGGAAGCACCAGTTTCAGAAAGAGACTTTGAATCGTCAAGTACTGATGATTTGGTTTATTTGTGCTATCAAAAATCGGAAGCGCACTACAGAGATAAAATCGCAGACTTGGCGAGAAGAGCCCACCCTGTGATTCAAAATGTGCATGACGATGACACAAACGATTTCGAGAACATACTCGTGCCATTTACAGATGGTCGTAAGACGATTCAAATAAGTGCAAACATTCACGACAGTGTCGCTTCTGAGGGGCAAAGTGTGATGAAAACGTTGGAGAAGCAAATTGCCCTTGTCATCATTGATCAACATTGGAAAGAGCATCTCAGATCTATGGATGACCTGCGAACAAATGTGCAGCATGCCCGCCATGAGCAGAAAGACCCTCTTTTAATTTATAAGTTTGAATCTTATGAGCTTTTCAAGCAGATGATCCAAAAGATAAATGCTGAAGTTGCATCCTTTTTGATGAAATGTACGATCCCTACTAACGCAGGTGAACAACCTGTCCGTCAAGCAAAAAGGCAAGCCGCAACGCCATTGGGTACGACGTCAAAAGCCGGGGTGCAAAACATTGCACAGCAAAATTTGGCAGGAGGTGGTCAAGGGGGAGGGATGATCTCTCCTGGACAACCAGGCATGTCTCAGGGGCAAGCACGTCCCAAACCCGTAGCTCCTATTCGTTCAGAGAAAAAAGTTCAGCCAAATTCTCCTTGCCCATGTGGTTCAGGGAAGAAGTATAAGAAGTGTCACGGCTAGTCAGACGATAAGATATCTTTCGGGGTCTTGATTTTTAAGCCACAGGTTTTCTTCATTAGTTTTGAAAACAGGCGACATGTTTCTGGCGTTTGGATACTGTCGGTGGTGTGTACAAGCAAGTCGAATGATTCAAGAGGCGTCCCGTTTTTTGTCAAATGAGAGATTCTCTTGGTCCACAGCTTTAACCTTTCCTCATCAGATGTGTGCCCATCGTATCCTCCAAACCTAACGATTAAGAATTTTGTGGTCAACCTCATGTGCAATGCATCTCGCCTGCCTGCGGTATCGCTAATTACGGCACCTATGCCAAGTTCTGACAACAGTTGCCACATCATCTCGGCATCTTTGCCTCCCGCAAACCATTCCGGGTGACGAAATTCAATGGCCATTTTTAAGTCCCTCGGCCACGCTTTTAAATATGCCCCAAGTTTCTCACTGTGCTTGGGTGCGTAATGCGGGGGAAGTTGTAAAAATGCAGTGCCAAGTTTGTTTCCAAGTGCTGAGATTCCAGCAATAAAATCGTCTGTCGGACCCTCACAATTTCCAAACCGTCTGTAATGAGAGATTATCGCGGGAAACTTGGGGCAGAAGATAAAACCATCCGGCATTTCATCAGCCCATGCGGCCATCTTTTCAGGTGAATAGATTCTGTAGTGCGTCGCATTAAATTCAAGCGAACCAAATTGTCTTCCGTAATGACCGGCCCATGTTCGCATCGGATCTTTCTCAGGATAGACCTTGCCTCTCCAAGGCCTCACAGTCCACATTGTACCCCCCG
>MDSY01049692.1_pt1 | contig 23072 bp, 21 predicted proteins | sample 811131 | NCBI WGS metagenome assembly MDSY01 (sample SAMN05326643, study PRJNA326480) | marine metagenome | isolation source: seawater | place: Atlantic Ocean: South West | collected 2010 | reverse complement strand
TATCTCTACTTGGTCCACGGTCTCTATCGCTTCCACGACTATCTCTACTTGGTCCACGGTCTCTATCGCTTCCACGACTGTCTCTACTTGGACCACGCTCTCTTCGTGCGCCTCCATCTCTACTCGAACGGTCATCTCTGCGTGGTCCTCGTTCTCTTCGTGGCCCGCTACCTCTGTCGCTTCCACGACTATCTCTACTTGAACGGTCATCTCTGCGTGGTCCACGGTCTCTACCGTTACCTCGATTATCTCTTCTTGGTCCACGGTCTCTGTTATTTCCTCCACCGCCTGGCTTAGGTTCTCCACACCGATTACATTCAGTTCTAAACGAAAAATTAGAGTTATTACACTTTTTACATTCCCAATCATTGTCAGTAAACGTCTTTCTCTCTGATCTGTTATTATTTCTATCCCGTGAATCTCGTCTTTGACGATCATCTCTCCTCGGCGGGCGAGAGTCATAGCGAGAGTTTCTTCTGTCGCCAGAGTCTCCACTACCAGGCTTTGGAGCGCCACATCTGTTACACTCTACTCTTCTAGCAAAGTTTGAATTGTTGCATTTTGGACAATCCCAATCATTGTCTCCGTGAGAATCTCTGCGGTCATTTCCCCTGTGACGGTTATCCCTGTCATTGCCACGTTGATTGTCTCTACCGAAGTCTCTGCGATTATCTCCTCGAGAATCTCTTCTGTCATCTCTTCTCCCGCCTCTGTCATCATTACGGCCCCGGTCGTTTCGGTCACTGCGAGATCTATCAAATCGATCTTCCCGCTCTACTTTTGGCCGTATTTTGACATCAATACCGATGAATTGGCTAGCATCCATTTTGCGGTCAAGATGGGCAATATGGGCGATAGGAGATTCAGTGCCGCCTAAAACAGCATCAATCTTGCCAATGTAGGTTCCGTCATCAGAACTAACAATTATTGAACCGAGTGCTGGTGAAGAACCAGTAAATGAGGCGAGTAAACCACCTTCGTGGCTGTGTGAGTCAATTGAACCAATGAACATAATAAGACATCCTTTTTTAAATCAAAGATCCTGCTTTCTTCTGGCAAATGCAGCGCCAAGAAGAGTGACGCTTAATGTTGCTAAAATCGATACACTTGGTAGCGCACTACTGTCGTCTCCATTATCACTGTCGCTGGTAGATCCATCATTAGAATCATCAACAGCATTAGGGTCTGCTACATTTATTTCTAGGGTAGTGGTTACCGATGATTCATCAGTGACAGTGATGATTATGTCATATGTGGCAATTTCTTGAAGTACACAAGTGGCTATTGAAACATCTATCTCCCAGTTAATACCTACCTTGGTGAAATCTGTTGCTTCAGCCCCGCATAGTTGAAGGGACATTGAAACTTGCTCACCATCAGGGTCTGAAACCGTTCCCTTTAGGGTGAATTGTAATCCTGTTGCATCCCATGTTGCATTCATTCCATCAAAACTCATCTTTAGCGTTACAGCTGGCGGAAGACTTTGTTTCTCTAATCCATAGTCTAACATATAGTCAAAATTCATCATATTGTTGGCGCTTGCAGACCCCATTACCATGACCATTCCAGGCTTTAAGCCATCCATAGGTAAGGCGATAGTTACCGGCTGGTTACTAGCCATTGAAGATCTCATGGAACCCATATTTCCGTCTTGGTGAGCATGAGCGCTAACAGTCATTTCAGCCACTAGTCCAGTGGGTGTTACAGTAAAGTCGATGTTTTCACCATCGGTGATGTCTGCTGTTGCAGTAAATGGTTGGCCAAAGGTGAAATCAAGAGTCTCTACAGCTACTGCGCCAAATGGGTCGATTATCCCGCAGGTTGCCACAGTTGAAGCGGTTCCTGATGGAGAAGTAACTAGTAGATTACCAGTTTCGTCCTGTCTCGCACTCCATCCGGCGTCAGTAAATGTGCAGTCTAGATTCCAACCGTTGGAATCAGTAGCCCAGTCTGCTAAATCATCTGCAGCAATAGTGAGGTATTCGGTTCCGGTCATTAACGGAATTATTGAATTATTATTTGGATGATAAGATGTCCATTGGGGTATATCGTTAGATTCTGGTTCAGCGGTGGTAAAGTCAATGAATAGGTTACGGCCTATTGGCCAAAGAGATTTTTCATAATCGACAGATTGGTATATTCTTAGTTTGCCATCAGGCAGGAATTCTTCAGTAGGAGCAACAAAGTCAACTCCTTCTTGTAATTCCACGCCATCATCTTCCATTGAATAATTAGCAATTCTAAGTCCTTGTAAGGCCGGGAAGGTCAAAACTAGTTCTGCGTTGGTCATATTGGTTACATTTAGTGCTAAGGTAAAGTCTGAAACACCTTTATTTGGCAGTTGATCAAACCTCATATTAGCCTCTTCACCAGTTTTGACAAACATAATTATTTGCAAATCATCGGTCGCATAAGTTGGAATTTCCCGGCAGTCAGCAGATGCGCCAAAGTTACTGCACTGACGCTCATCTGGGTGATTAGGGGCAATTAAGTCAACTTCATCTAGGGCGATTCCAGATTCAACGAATTCCATGTCATTCCAATCAACGCCACTTGCAGTTCGGTGTGGGACTCCTTCTCTTACACCTAGTCTGGTATCCATGTCTTCGATACACATTGGACCAATTTCTCTTACAGCCTCGCGCTCATCAGTGCTTAGCCAATCATTATTGCCGCCAGGAGCGCCATCAAATAATTCGTCTAAGTTGTCACGTACAGTTGCAGAGTTGCTGCCGTTTACGTAAGCGGTTGCTGTCATTCCAGCATTAGCCCAATCCTCTTCAATATCGATGTTGAATAGAGCAAAATTGTAATCGAACAAATCTTCGAAGGTATATCCTGAACAGTCAACATCGGTAAGACCATCGCTACCTTGCCTTCCTTCAGTATTTTGAGTTTCGTTAACTGTTAGTTCATTGCTGCTAATCGCTGAGCTCATGCTCATCAAGAGCATTAGGAGGAACATGGTAATCGCGGTGGCGGGAACATAGTTACGTCTTGCTGCCATGCCTATCGGTATGGTCCGCTTGTCTAATACTCTTTGGCTTACATAATGACAAATAGCCGTTTATGGTTTGATTTGGTTAAGGCGGAATTTGAACCAATACCAAGGTATACAGGTCCAAATCAACGCAGATAACCAAGAAATCAACCTAGGAACTCCACGGTCAACATCATCTAATGTAGTCTCTAGTAAATGGTGAAACACTCCATTTGGCGAAAGAAGGTCGAGATAACCTTCGAGTTTAATCATCTCAGTATTATTGACTGCTCCAATTTCAACTCCCGAGGCAAAGGCCACCATAGAGGTGACTAAAGCCCACAAAAAGGTGAATAAAAACCACATCCCAACGCCAAAGGCCACAGAAGTTCCTTGATCTTTGGAATATGTTGAAGCAATCAAACTAAACAAGACATACCATAGTAAAACCAAAGCAACACCAATAAAAGAAATAATTATGTCAATAATTTCTACCGATGCTTCCAACCGATACATTGCAATTGCTGTCGAGACCAACCATAACGCCCAGACCGGGATTAATATTGAAGCCCAGTAACCCAGTGCGATGCCAACAGATTGGCTGCTTCGCGGCATTGGTTGAGATAGTTTCACTTCAAAAACACCACTGAATCTGTCTCGACTTATGCCATCAAATGACAATAATACTCCACACATGGTACCAGCAAAAACTACACCCAAGCTAGTGTAAAACAAGACTTCTGGGACATTATCTGGAGTAATTCCACCAGGTAACATCACGTTTGGGTCTGAAAATCCCCACGCCATACCTGGGATGAACAAGATAAGGATTGGAAACATGATTACCATTCGATTAGATTTCCATTTGGAAAGACAAATTCGCCGTGCAATTGCATAAATTTCAGCAGGAATCAAACTCATTCTTCCTCACCTCTATTTCTCAACGGAAGCATACTAACAGGGTCAATTTCCATGCCTATTTCTTCTACTTTTAATCCAGTTGCATTACACAGCATCTCAACGATATCTGGTGCTTTTGGATGCCAAAAATTGATTGTATGCCCATTATCTAAAATCCTAGACATTAGTTTGGAGTCTGGCTGCAAAACCATAGCCTTCCATTTATTTGAGGTATTAGTTGATGAAATTAGCTCCCCCTTATTGTTGAGTAATTTCTCAAAATCAGGCATTTCTCCTTCTCCGGCAATTTCGATTCTGTTACTTAATCCTAAATCTCGTTCTATTTCTGAAATGTTCCCCTCTGCCACAATTTGTCCTTTATGGATTAATGCTAAGCGGTCAACAAAATCTGCCATTCCAGAAACATGGTGCGATGAAATAATGATACTTACTCCATTATCTGCGAGTTGCTTAACCATCTTTTCGACTGATTTTGCAGCAACCGGGTCTAATCCGTTGAAAGGCTCATCCAGAAGCAATATTTTGGGGGAACCCATTAATGAAATTGCTAGGCTAAGTCGTTGGCGCATTCCTTGGCTTAGAGTGTCTAATCCATCATTTAGTTTAGAAGAAAGACCTACAAGTTCAAGTAATTTTTTTGAGTCTATGTTGCCTTCTCGCATCTCGGCAAAACCCATCATGGTTTCCAAAACGCTTTCAGAACCGTTCCATCTGACTTGTTCTGGCATATGTCCAACATTACAGCGCAACAAATAGTCAATCGCTTCAGGGCTTTGATTTAGGTTAACTCCGTTGAGTCTAATCGTGCCACTGTCTAAGGGTATTACTCCTGCTAATACTCGCAGTAATGTAGTCTTGCCGGCGCCATTTGGTCCAACCAGGCCGAGAATTTCGCCCCTAGGTAAGGTAAGATTCAACGAGAATACTCCGGGTCCTTGTCGCTTATTCCAAGGTTTGAAAAATTTGGGTGATGGGATTTCGTGGCGAAATGTTACGTCGATTAACTCGAGCGCCGCTTCCGCCATGACTCCGCTAATCTGTTCATGCTTGACAAACTACCGTCTATTATCTCAATCAAAGCAAACCTTCTTCTCTAAAAACCAAATCCTGTAAGCGATTAAGGTGCTTGGCTCAGTATTAGTTTCATTGTCCATGGTGGCTGTGGTCTATGCTGTTGTTTATCTAAAACACAGATATTCAAACGATGATTCTGAGTTAGATTATCGCAATGCTTACGGACAATATGGGCTTGAATTTTTGATTGGTTGTGTAATCTTTTTGTGGATTGTTCCCTATGGCATTCTGGTCATTGTGCCCCTGGTGCTAATTCTATCGACATTAAGCCCCGCAGGTCGGGCTTCATGGAAACAGTTTGGTAAAATTAGAGCCTATGCAGCAATATGCATGTTAGTGGCTTTGTTGATGGGTGGCTTTGTTCCAACATCCGAACCAAAATCGCCTGATGAATGGGGTGAGCCACTTTTTACAGAAAACCCCAATGCCCCAATTTATCCTGCTGGCCAGCAATATACTTGGCTAATGCTGCCCGATGAGGGCGGCTTAAACGTCGAGATTGTCCAATCCTTGACCATCAGGACCTCTCACCAGTTTTCTAAATTATCTCTTGCCTCCTCAACGCTAAACATTGCCGAGGTATTCAACATGCAGCAATCAAGAATGGATCAAGCAATCGAGCTACTTGATGAACAAATCGTCTTCAATATCGATCCAAAGGAAATGAAATTACTAGCCATTGAAGATAAGGCTAAACATACCTTTCAAACAGCAACAGGTAATCATGAATTGGATATTAGATTGTATGATTTACGAAGTTTGACTTTGAGCTCAGACCCCAATGGTGTCAAAGTAGGTGAAGTATTCTGCGCAGCAAAGGGTTCTTGGGGCGGGGAATTGGATCTCCTAGTTGTGGTCCGTCCAATTGGGCATAATGGTATTGACCAAGACAGGTATGTCGAAAGCCTAACAGCACAATGGATTGACGCTTAGTACTGGCATATATTGAAAGTTTAGGGTAACCTAAGTTATATGTAGGGGTGGTTTTTAGGGAGGCCAAAACCGAGGGTATATTATGAACCACAAGAAAGTAAAAGGATTATTATTGATAGCATTGATGGCAGTTTCTGGATTAGCAGGCTGCTTGGGAACAGACGACGATGAAGATGAGGAAACAGCAAGCACAATGGATGCTGCTGATGGTGGCTACACCTATGCTTCTAACGTTGATAATCACAGAAGTCTAATGAAAGACTTGTGTGACATAAAAACAGCAGCCAGTGCATATGACTGGACAACTGCAAAAGACATTTACACCAACGGTAAGAATGCACAAAAGAGTGATGATTCATTTAGAACTCTTGCAGGATTCGCTTCAGCTGAAGGCAAGAACCACAACTACGATACCTACTACAACCAAACTGGATCAATCGGTGCTCACATTATGGCAGCGCTAGATGGAACAGGTGACTTCGAAGGTACCAGTGACACAGTAAGATACCAGGGTGTCGCAAAACTAACCGCTAACATGGGAATGGTTGGATACACAATTCACGAACTAAACGCAGCAATTGCTAAGGCTGATGCAGGCAATGTTGATGATGATTCTGGAGCACCACACAACTGGGACGAAGGCTGGGCTTTCTTCCACGGACCTGATGACGACAATTCATGTGGTCCAGTCGCTACCTTAAACAAGAGAGGAGCCGACTTTGGAACAGAAACCGACGGCGTTTCCAACACCTTCATTGCTATTGAAGATGCAATGGTCGCTGGTCTAACTGCTCTTCAAGCAGAAGATTCCGCTGGATACACCAGTGCAGCAAACACCGTTGTCAAGAATGTTATCACAGCATACTCACAAGCTGTACTGAAGTACACATCAAAGATGGATAACGCAGACAGTGGAGAGAAATACCAAGCAGAAGCATACGCTTTCTGGAAGGTTATGGAAGCATACTCTGCGCCATACATGCATGACGGATGTTACAACATGGCTGTCGGTCACAAAGTAATGATGATGGGAGAAATCGACGCATCTGCTTGTGACGCTTTCATCTGGACAAACGGTTCAATGGATGCTAACGGAGCAAACGACACATGCTATAACACAGTAAACCACATGGTTTCTACTGATGCTACTGACAAAGCAGGCTGCGATGGATACACATCCAACTATTACGAGGACAACTACGCTGCTACCTTGATGAATAACGTCTTGGATTTGACAGACGCTACCCAACTAGGTACATCTTACGATGTCACGGCTTGGTTGCAACCAGTATGGGACAACTACGGTATAACTTCCGATGATATCGGAACCTATGCCTGATCAAATTAGCATTAGTTAGTTTCACTAACTAAGCTTCATCGCTGGCGGGGCTACACTCTCATCATTCACCCAGTGTGAGAGTGTACCCCGTTGGCATCTATGATGTAGTAACGGTGAAAAAATGAAAAAGATAGCACTAATTTTTGTCTTTATAATTTGTTTTTCAACATTACCAATTGATACAAGTCAAGCAACAGAGCCAGATGATAACTTCACCGTGACTGGTAAAGTCCTCCACCATTCGGGGGAAATCCCCGGTTCTACCTCAATTAAAATTACGGGGTATGACTCAGTTTGGACAGATTCAGCAGGTAATTATCAATACACTGGAATAGCTAGCGGAGAGCATACTATTCGGGCTTACTTCATGAATGATGGTCACAATGTGGCCTATAGAAAAATAATCATCAACTCGGATTTGCAACTTGATTGGATAGTAGATAACAACTGGATTACCGTTAGTAGCGATGATCAACTTGCAACTTTCTCTATTTCTGGTGAAAATATTCAAGAGAATAAACCACATGCAGAATTATTAGAATTTGGACCGCATGAAATGGATCAATACTACAACGTGACAGCATTTTATGATAATGGCTTAAACCAAACAGCAATGTTAAAATTACAAGGTGGTTCTGCAGGAGAACCTTTGGTAAATCACCTAGTAATGAACCAAGGAACCACCAGCAAGTATGGTTACCTAAGTGACATGCTTGGTAATTCAATGCCCAACGTAGATGTTCAAATTGAACAACACATTTCTAGGACTAATTCGGATGGATTCTTCCTAATAAATGGCTTGAACATTGGTGAAACAGTAAACCTCTCAGTTTATCAAAAGGAAATTAAAATCATTGCTACTCATCAAATCATGATAGGAGATAGTTTAGGATGGCACAATCTAACTTCAGAAATAACTCCTGAAATGCCGATTGCACCAGAATTCTTGACTTCCTCTTTTGATATTCAAATCGATGATGATAATTCCAAACTGATCCAGTGGACTAAAGGTGATTACACAGATTATTTTGAACTCTCTTTAGATAGCGAGGTCATCTATCGTGGTTCAAGCACTCAATTTGATTTCACACCATCCGAAGTGGGTTCATTTGAAATCAGTCTGACGGCAATAAATTTAAACGGCTCGATTTCGGCAACCAAGAAGATTAGTGCCGTGATTTTATCACGTTCTGAAGATAGTTTCTGGAATGTTGGAATGAGTTGGCAATATGCAGTTGATTATCTTCCTGAAAGTACCAACGGAACTCATGAATTAACCATGACTGCCATTGGTACAGAGGTTATCCAAGATACCTTTGGTGTAGAACAAGAGTGTTATCTATTGCGTGTCGAGGATATTTATGATTCACCAGATCAGATTAGATATTATTGGATTGATAGTACCAATCTCTTGCGCCTGAAAACGTATTCAGAAACCTCAGACTACTTTGTTGCAGGCAGTATGGGCTGGAATTTCACCGCCGAAAATGGAGCTGAGACAAATCTATTTTCCGGTAATAGTGTTAGCGCTCATTTTAATCGGACAAATATCATTGGTGTTCCCGGACACCCTAATGGCTATGATGATACGAATAATATCATTGAAGTGACAGAAAATGTAACGGTTACTACTCCAAGTGGTAGTTATCTAACAACATACTTTAAAATCACAGATTTGAATGATAATATTGATTCATGGGAATTATGGTATAATGAGACTGTTAGAAACTGGGTAAAAATTATTGACAGACTACCAGGTTCACATTCAGAAGCAGTCACTTATCATCTAATCAATTATTCAGGTGTACCTACAATCCCACAATTTGTTACCCAGTCAAGCATTACTAATTTTCAAGATGTTTACGTAGAATGGGGCGAATTTGGCAGAGCAGTGTCTTATACACTGTTGGAGAACGGCATTGAAGTTTATCAAGGAAATGAATCGAATTTAGAACTGATGAATAAAGAAGATGGAATATATCAATATCAAGTGAAGGTAGTATTGCCATCTGGATCTGAATTATTAACTGAAATCATAACTATAGAGGTTGAATATATTATACAACCCCCACTACTCAATATGGCTTATACACAAAATATAACTGATAATAATGAATTGTTAGTTAGTTGGACGTCGATAGATAATGTAGACTGGTATTCAGTGCTCCATACAGGGTCAGATGGTTCGATGACTGAGGTGTATAACGGCAGTGCTACATCGTACTTGTTCGATGATTTAGATGAAGGTCAAAACAGATTTAGAATCCAAGCAGGAATTACCGATGGGAAATATTCTGAACTGTCAAATTCCTCATATGTAAATTATGACCCGGAAGAAAGTAATAGTGACAATTTCTTAACTTTCCTGCCATTATTTGGCATCCTTTCAACCATCATAATGGCGGTAATATTCTTTCAAAATAGAAGGTTAGTATCATGATTGGTGAGCGAAAAATAATTGCATTGCAATTAGTCATCCTAATCATCCTTGGTTTTTTTGCCTACAATATCTCAGAAATAAATTCATCAGAAGATAATGATAATGGTAGTATCAAGGTTATTGACTCTAATGGTGTTACACATTATTTTGAATCTCCTCCAGAAAGTGTTGCTATAACTAATACGTATGCTGCCACAGTAATGAGGATGCTTGACATAAATTTTTCAGTAGTAACTGGGATGTCCGGTGATTTTCAAGATTCATCATTATGGCCTGAACTACAAGGCAAAGATATTATCCAGAATTCAGCTCATTCGGAGATTGATTACGAAGCACTATTTGATACCCAACCTGAAGTTTACATCGTATTTGCTACCAATGGGATGGTCGACACAGACGCAATTAGAGATAAATTAGAACCTGTTGGAATTCGTGTTTTAGCACTTGATTTCTACAAATATGACTCCCTTAGGTTAGAAATGTCAGTGCTTGCTAATCTATTTGATAAACAACAACAATTGTCTACTATATTGGCTGAATTTGACGAGATAGAACAAATGGTCGACCAAAGAATTAGTAATTTGACAACAGAACAGAGACCTAGTGTAATTATGGAACACCATGCTTCATTGACCAGAGATCCAGTTGTTCTGACTGGGACCTCACAATGGAACGATATAATTTCAATGGCTGGGGGGGTTAATGTGTTTGAGGATGAGCCAGGGCACACAACTCATGTAGATATGGAGGCAATATTAGACGCTAATCCAGATTATTTGATGTTTGATGGAATTACCTTTGAAATTGGGTATGATTCCTATGACCCTGAAGATAAGTGTCCCTCACATTTCGATTTTATCAAAACTAGGCCAGGATTTGACGAAATAACAGCTATAGAAGAGAATAACATGTTAGTAATGGCTGGAGAATTTGCTGGTCCAATGATGATTCATGGATTACCAACCCTTGCTAAGATTTTACACCCTACTTTATTCGAAGATGTCGACACAAACTCATATCTAGATGAATATTTTTCAAAATACCATGATGCCAGTAGAGTGGGTACATTTGTTTGCCAACCCTAGGTGATTGACTGTGTGGGGTTTAGATGAAAATTACGAAACCCAAAGCGGAACACAATTAAATTTAGAAGAGTTGGTCGAGGAAAGGGACTCAAAGCATTTTTTTTACCTTGCCACGATTGGTATTACAACGCTTACTGCCGCAATATTTGCTTTAGGAATTGGCTCATCTGAGTCGTTAGGGTTTTGGAAAACAACTAGAATAATTCTGCAATTAGATCAGCCTACCGATATTCAATCTGCTATTTTGCTAGAGATCCGTCTTCCAAGGATTTTAATGGCAATTTTTGCAGGAACAGCACTTGCTACAGCTGGAGCACTAATGCAAGGAAGCTTAGGGAATCCATTGGTTTCTCCCCTTACCCTTGGAGTGGCTTCCGGTGCATCGTTAGGAGCCGCATTGGCAATTATTCTTGGATTTTCAGTTATTGGTGATGGCGACTCATTTTTTGCCGATATAATTCCCAATACAATTCTAGTGGTAAACACATTTGTTTTTTCCTTAATCGTGGTGTTCATAATACTCAAACTAGGCCAGGTAAGGGGCGTTTCCGCAGAATCATATATTCTGGTTGGAATTGCTATAACTTTCATTGCGGGTGCGATAGTTTCTACTTTGACGTATTTTGCAACAGATCAGCAACTTGCCCAATTAACACACTGGTCATTTGGTAGTGTTTCAAGGCCGAATTTAGCAACTGTACTTTGGGTGGGAGTTGTTCTTGGGGCGATATTTCCAGCGTTAATGAGGTATTCCTGGGACCTGAATACATTAGCATTAGGTGGAGACGATTTTGCTATTTCAACTGGAGTAGACCCTGCAGCAGTGAGAAAAAAGATATTGATTATATCTGCCTTAATCACCTCCCTCATAATTGCTTTTACTGGATTGATCGGATTTGTCGGATTGGCTGCACCACATATTGGTCGATTGGTAATTGGCAATGATTATCGTAAATTGGTACCCTGTTCCGCATTAATAGGGGCTTTATTAGTACTTATTGCTGATACAATTGGCAGGACAATAGTTGCACCAATAGTGATTCCAGTGGGCGTAATGCTTTCTATTCTTGGAGGTCCTTTCTTCCTCTATCTTTTATTGGTAAAAAGGAGTGCTAATTATGGATGATACAGTAGAAAATATCCTCGAGGTAAATGATCTATGCTTCGGATACAAAGATAAGAAAATACTTGAAAACCTGTCCTTCTCAGTTCAAGCAAATCAATTTATTGCAGTTTTAGGAATTAATGGTGCTGGTAAATCAACCCTCATAAAATGCCTGAACAAAATAATTAATCTTGATTCCGGATCTGTTAAAATTTGTGATAAACTTCTATCAGATACCTCTATTGCCGATTTATCTAAATTGGTGGCATATGTGCCTCAAAGCGTTTCCACCGGATTTTCAATGGATGTTTATGACGTTATATTATTGGGTAGAAGGCCTTACATCGGCTGGAGAATAGGTAAGCAAGACAGAGAGATTGTTCAAAGTGTTATCATGCGATTAGGCCTTAGTGAGTTCATATTTCGCAAATTTCATACACTTTCAGGTGGGGAACAGCAACGCGTAATTATTGCCAAAGCCATAGTCCAAAATCCAACATTATATCTGTTCGATGAACCTACAAGTAATTTGGACCTAAGTAGTCAATTTGAAATTTTACAAGAAATAAAAAATTTAGTAGATAATAAAACTGGAAAGTGTAGCGCTTTAGTGGCGATGCACGATATTAATTTAGCAGCTAAATTTGCTGATAAAATCATGGTAATCGATGATAATTCAATATATTGCTATGATACACCCTACACTGCCTTAAGTCGGGAGACTATTTCCAAAGTTTACGGAGTTGCTGTTGATGTGTTATATCCAGACGACCCTCGAATTCCACAAATAAATGTGATAAAAACAAATAGGACGGATAAAAGATGAGTGATAAGAAAATATTGATACTTTATGGCACCGAAACTGGCAATTCTGAATTACTTGCGATGGATGCAGAAAAACTTGCTAAGGATTTAGAATTTGACGTTAGCATAAATGGTATGGATGAAATTACTTTGTCAGATATACAAGAGAATGGAAATGTGCTTATTGTTTGTAGCACTTGGGGGGATGGCGAGCAACCAGATAATGCAATTGATTTATACGACTCAGTGGAAGGCTCTGATGACGGGAGTATGGCTGAGGTAGGGTTTGCAGTTCTTGCTCTTGGAGACACTGCGTTCGACCTATTCTGTGAGGCAGGTATTCAATGGGATAACATTCTCCAAGAGAAAGGCGGTAACCGCATTCATGAAAGAATAGATTGCGATGTCGATTATGAAGATGATGCAGAAGTTTGGCTAGAAGATACATTAAACCTATTCAAAGCAACAGGGAAGTGAGATTTTGAGCAATGACATTAACTTGGCAGAGAGGAATTCTAGAGAAAAATCTGACCCGCCGTCCGATGTGATTCAATGGCTAGTAGAAACCGGGCATGGAGTTTTATCTACTATTTCATCAAATAAGGAAACAGAAGACTACCCAATCTCGTCAGTAGTCCCTTTTGCTATAACTCCTGAAGGAAAACCGTACATACTTATTGCAGGAATCGCAGCCCACACAAAAAATCTCTCAGAAAATAGCAAGTCTACATTATTCGTTTCTCATCCAAACCCCGAAGGTGATCCACAGTCTTTTTGGCGGGCCTCTATTATTGGTAATTTTAAAGAAGTCAAAACCACTCAAGCCTCGAGTGAGAAGAACGCAGCTTTGGGAAATACAATATTAGTAACAAATGAAGAAGAAGAAATGATGTTGACTAGATACCGTGCGCAAGTCCCTAATGCAGATGCATATCTTAAAACACATAATTTTTCTTTTTGGTTAATGGATGAGATCATAAAAATAAGGTATATTGCAGGTTTTGGGAGAATCTGTTGGATTGAAGGTGATGAATATTTGTCAAAGGATATTCATCCAACATTTCAGTCTAGTAAACTGGAATCAATTGAACATATGAATGAAGATCATGTAGATGCTATGATTGATATTTATGATGGCTACCACAACAAGTCCTCGACCAGTGTCACAATGACTGACCTTGATTCAAGAGGGGTATTCTTACAATGCCAAGATTCAACCCATTCATTTTATGTTCCATTTGGCAAGACAATTGCTGAGGATGAACTTAGGGTGGCCATTATTGGATTAGTGAAGCATGCTAGAGTACAAATAAAAGCCCGCTGAGATATATTCTTAACTACTAAACCACAGGACAGGCTACTACTATTGGTGGGGTTGTAAGATGGCTAAACCAATTGTCAAAATAAAGAATTTATCCGTGGGCTATAACAGCCCTCTGGTAAGTGGCTTTAACCTGGAAATAAAACCAGGGGAAATAGTAGCAATAGTCGGTATATCTGGTCTTGGGAAAACTACGTTGCTGCGAACAATTGCCGGGCTAATACCAAAATTATCAGGCAAAATAATTGGTAATGTGAGAAGACGTGGTGGGATTGGTTACATCCCACAAAGGCTAGGACTAGTTCGTCATGCAAGCGTGTATCATAATGTCGAACTAGGCGCAAGATGTGGTATCAAGGTCAACGATGAATCAGGCAATATTCTCAATTGGTCAAAACGTAAATCTGTCTTGATCCATGAAACTGTCAAATTAGTCGGCCTTAGTGAAAAAATAAACGAGCCAATTAGACGGTTATCAGGCGGCCAACAACGTCGAGTAGCAACTGCCCGTGCCATTGCTCAATCTCCCGAATTAATTTTGGCAGACGAATTTCTGAGTGAGTTGGACAAGGAGAACGCAGACTCTATTATCAGACTAATGAGAGATTATGTCAAAAACAATAATTCTGCAATGCTACTGGTGGAACACCATCTGGATAGGGCTAATCAAATAGCTGATCGAATAGTTGACCTAGGCGAGTTTGAAGTAAATTCAAATGAAGAGGAGTGAGCCATATGTCAATAAAAATCAACAAGGTTTCTGTCATCGCTTTCAGTTTAGTTATTTTTGCTGTTATAGTGTTAAATAATCTTGTTCGAGGTGATTGGGGAGATTTAACTGGGGGTTTTGCTAATCTAGTCAAGTTCTGGAATACTGAGTTATGGCCTCCTGAGTGGGCGCTTATTTTTGAGGCACAATCCGAGCCGCCCAAATGCAATATTAACATTGAATTTTTCTGCTCTAAAGCATACACTGGGATGCTTGAAACTTTGAAAATGGCCTTTGTTGCAACTATTTTTGGATTTATTGGAGCCATTTTATTATCTTCCTTTGCTGCCAAAAACTTGGTTCCCAAATCTGTTTTAGTGCCAACTAGATTGGTGTTATCTTTCACTAGAAGTCTGCCAAGTATCATATGGGCAATTGTATTTGTCATCGTAGTTGGAATCGGTCCTCTAGCAGGGGTCTTGGCAATGACTATCTACACTGTAGGCTACCTTGGAAAACTTCAGTATGAGGAAATTGAGGGGATTAACCGAGAGCCGTTAGAGGCAGCAAGGGCAATGGGTCTTAGTCACGGTGAAATTGTATCCAAGGTGGTAATTCCAGAATCTAGCAATACTTTCTTGAGTCAACTATTGTTCATGTTTGAGTACAATGTTAGGCACGGCACAGTTCTAGGTTTAGTTGGTGCTGGAGGAATTGGTCTTCACATAGACAGAGCAATGGAATTAGACTTGTACAATCATGTTATGACCTATCTAATTGTCATCTTCGTAGTAATCGTGATAATTGATTTCTTGTCACTATTTATTAGGTCATTTGTCACGGATGAGTCAGAATTAGGTGACTCTTCGATATTTACAGTTTTACTACCGGCTAGTCTTGCTCAAAAGTTCCATCAAAGGAATGAGAAGAGTTAATGATAATCACGCATCGGAAAGAGAGTATACTTCACCAGTCCAACTGAATATCAATAGTTCATCATTAATTCCTTGGCCAAAACCAGTAATATATGTCCCAACTGTGGTAACGAAACTAGCTTCCCAGTCACCATTGTTTTGGGAAATTTTCCATATTGCCCCGGTACAAAAATCACCATAAATGTAACTATCTTGAAGAGAATTCGGCCCCCAATCCATCCAAAAACCACCGGTAATAGAGCAGTTTCCGCCAGTGTGTGCGTACTCGACAATTGGGTCTGTAAGGTTACTATCTTCTGGAATAGTCGCTGTGCTTGTACAATCATCAGACGGGTCATAATTGTGCATTCCTTCTCGCTGTGACCAGCCAAAGTTAGTCTGATTGAAAATTGGCACTAGATTTATTTCTTCGTAGCAATATTGTCCAACATCAGCAATCCATAACTGTCCACTGTTATCAATGTCAAATTTCCATGGATTTCTTAGACCATAATGCAATACATAATCTGACTCATTGCCATATTGGTCAAATACAGGTTGTACAGATTTATTGTGGTAGGTAAAATATTGAATTGTTCCGAGTGGGCTGTGAATGTTTTGCCCATTCCCCCCTGGGTCTCCAGAACCGCCTCCATCACCAACAGACCATAGATACGTTCCATCACCAAGTGATAGTAAGTTACCTCCGTTGTGGTTTCTGTTTTCTTTGCTAATTCGCCTCATCTCAACTATTGACTCAAGGTCTATTTTGCCATCAACAATATCAGCTGCTGCGACGACTATGCCTGAAAGATCTGCCGGGCCGTCACAGTCCACATTATCAGTATATGAGAGGATAATCTCGCCACTGTTATTGAAATCATGAGTGAAAGAGAACCCTAACAATCCTTGTTCATTATGGCATCTAGAAACCTGTTGGCTCAAGTTGCCAACTTCAACAGTGAATTCACCGTTCCATGAGGTTATTTTGCCATCTAACTCAGCAATCCAAACCGAGCCATCAGATGGGTGCAACAGGGTCTTTACCACTGTTGAGTCGACTTTGGCATAAAAACCACATTCGTATGATGCAGAATCTGGTTCACATTCAATTTTTACCATTTCAGGCCATTGAAATCTTGGCTCATCATCCTCATTGAAATAATTCTCATAAATCAAATAGCAAGACAGTGATGCAGAGAATAATATCAAGGCTAATGCCATGGCTTTATTTTTCAACAGAATCACGCTACTCGGATTCTTCTGCTTCGGTTTCCCAATTTTTATTCTTATTATTTCTAAGGAATATAGCACCTGTCACCAATGCGATTGCAACTACTGCAACTCCACCATACATAATAATATCAGAACCACTATCATCTGATGAGGTTTTATTGACTTTATCGTTTAGGTAAGCTGCAATACCAGGGACATCTTCGATAGCGTCTCCATAGTCGCCAATGTGGTCTTCAGTGTTGGTGATTGTGATTCCAGGGGTTCCAAGTACGTCATCCAATATTTCTAAGTCATCATCATTGCCGTTCATTACTTCAAATGCTGCACGTAGTGAGTCAACTTCGGTTTGATTAAAGTATTCAGGATTATACATTACCGGGTGGCTTGGTGCTCTTCCGAAACTGTTAATCTCGCCTGTTGTTTCATTGTAGCCACCAAGTGGGTAGAAATCTTCTGTGCTTGTGAAGTCTCCTTCAAAACACCATGAACTTGGATCTTCACCACAGTAATCAGGGACAGTAGGGTCTTTGGCAAACGAAATATAATCTGTAGCATCACCTAAAGAATGTTCTGCTAAGCATCTCAAAGAGCCACCATAGCCGCGATATAATGTGCCGCTATCAGGGATGCTGGAATCTTCAGAGAAGTGATTTCTCACCGTTGAGTAGAGTGAATCCATTACGTTAGGGTCTCCAACAACTTCAACATAACCTTCTGAAATCATCCATCCCATTGGTAGTAACATTCCTGAACTTCCAAGCGGAGAGGTGTGGCAGGAAATTTTCCCAGCCATGAGCGCATATGGGTCTTCGCCAGCCTTATCGGCAATTGCCATGTCTGAGTCTTTGTGAACCCACGCAACTGCATTGTAGTACGGTCTTCCATCACCCTTTTGCTCAGCCGCAGCTACTTCAAATCCTCTTGTTTCAGCACTTAACCAAGCAGCTCCACCGTCGAGGAAGCCTATGTCGGCCTTGCCGTATTCAAGGGCTGCAATCGTTGCAGCAGGACCAGATACAGTGTAAATTTCAACCTCGACATCCATTATCTCTTCAAGTCTATCTGCAAGTTTTTGCGGGTTCTCATCAGAATTTCGATATTCTTCTTTGGTTTCAAAAGCGATGGTCAAACAGTTATCTTCGTCCTCACATTTGTCAAATTCTAGGGGGTCAAATATACATCCTGGAATGCTGGCAATTAGCATAATTAATACTGCAAAAATAGAAATTTTGGGTCCCCTCAAACAATCACCTTGAGGTTGCCCTAAAACTGCTTGTTAATATAATTTAGGACGTCCTAAACTTTCACTAAAACAATCACTCTGCGGCAATGTGAACCGAGCCTTCTTTGTAAAATACTTGAATTCGCTCTGGGACTTTTCTTGTTAAAGCGGCTACTGCTTCATATATTTCGTCTTTTTTTACTTTAAACGCTTTTGCTGCGCTCGCAGTAGACCATGGCATAGAATCAAAATCAGACTGTCTAATCCACTCAAAGAGTCTCGCTTCAAGTTCGGTCAAATCATCCGCCATGATACCCTGATGGTGATGATATACAAAACAACACCGACTCAAAAAGCGGTTAATTTAGGCCAATGATTCTTCTGCAACATTCTTCTGCATCAATCTCGCCGTCAAGTAAAGTATTGATTGCTGTGGTAAACGGGACCTCGATACTTTCATCCTCAGCTCTCTTGATGAACATTCTCGCAGCTCTAACGCCTTCGGCAACCATAGTCATTTCTGCTAATGCTTCATCAACGGTTAAACCGGTGCCTAATTTCTCGCCCATTCGTCTATTTCTGCCATATGGTGATGTTGCTGTGACGTAAAGATCCCCAAGTCCCGCTGGACCAAATGCAACCTCAGCCTTAGCTCCAAGTTGCGGTAATAATAAGCACCCTTCTTTGAAACCAGCCATGAAAATCGCGGCTTTGAGGTTGTCACCGCCTAAACTTCCAATCTTCTTGAGGCCATCAACAAGTCCACAGGTTAGGGCTATGACATTCTTGAATGCACCCCAGAGTTCCGCACCAACAGGATCTGATGCCGAGTGAAGAATGAAAGTTTGAGTGGTCAATGTTTCAGCAAGACGCTTTGCTACTGATTCATCTTCACTAGCAACAAGTGCAGTTGTTATCACTCCACCAGCGGCTTCTGGGGCAATTGTTGGCCCAGTTACTACAGCCAATGTATTACTCTTATCAGCAGCCACTAATTTCTCGTTAATCGCCTCAGAAATTAATCGCTTTCCAGGTGCTAAGCCTTTTGCCAAGTCAATAAGAACATGTCCTGGTCTTAGATGTGGGATAATATCATCAACCACATCTAGTATCACGGAAGAAGGTACAGCAAGAACGACAATTTCTACCCCCTCCAGTGCTTCATCTATTCGCATAGTGGCTTCTAATCCTTCAACAGAATGGTCTGGTAAGTACTTTTTATTAATTCCATCCATGGTAATTGATTCATAGACTTCTTGTTCAATAGTCCAGCCTTTTACTTTATGACCATCCAAAAGCCACATTCTTGCGACCGCAGTACCCCAATTTCCAAGACCAAGAATCGCGATGTGTGCCATGATGACCAAATCTTGCGATTTGTATTTCGCTTATGTTAGTTACCGATAATAACGCAGAAAAATATTGATTTGGTTATACTTGGAAAATCACGAGGTCAGAAAAGGTCCTCATCATCTTCTTCGAAGTCAAATACCTCTGACTCAGCCTTTTTATCATCCTTTGATGCAGGTTTCTTGGTCGATTTACCGGCTTTCTTGGCTTTTGAAGCAGGTTTCTTTTCTTCTTTAGCAGGTTTCTTTTCTTCCTTAGCAGGTTTCTGTTCAACAGTTTCTGCAGGTTCAGCGGGTTTTGCCACTTCAGGAGTTGGTTCAGGTGCTTGGTTTCTGGCGTTGGCAATTTCCAATTCCCTTGCCGCGATTTCTTCAGTAGAACGGCCTGTTTGGGCTGCTAGACTTCTTCGACGATCCTCTCTTGCTTTGCGCTCTAATTGCTTGTGTTTTGCCTTTTCGATGTTTTGTAACATGTACATCGCATCGTGTTCTAGTAGCGGGGAGTCAGAAATCAAAGTGATGTCTAGCCAACCACCTTCTTCAACAATAAATTCGGCAAGCGGCTCAAAATTAAGGTCTGATTTCTTTATTTGAGTGTAATGCATTGCGTTACCAGTTCGATGTTCGACACCAGAAAAGTGACAATAAAACTCCTTCGTTCCGATAGTCTCTCTGACTTGGTCAAACATCTCTCCGTAATCTTCTGAGGTTCTCATGCTGCCATGGCCTCTAGAATGTATGTGAGCAATGTTGAGTACGGGAACAGTTCCTTCCACGTGATTTACAACTTCTAAAACTTCTTCTAGGCTGCCCCACAATTCTTGACGGCCAGATGTTTCGATGCCGATCTTTGACGGTGTACCATCTTTAAGCCATGGAAATACCGGATATATATCCTCATCATCATGCCAAATCTCGTGAACTCTTTCAACAATTCCAGCGAAGATATTTGCCAGTTGTTCGTTAGCTTGCACACCTCTACCCATGTCACCGTAGTGTCCAGCATGGAGGGTAATATGTCTTGCATTAATCGTTTTAGCAGCTTGTAGAGTAGACTCTATTTTGGTCAGAGATCGTCCTCTTTCGACTTTATCGCCTAGTAACTCGGAATAATAAGGACCGTGAATATTCATTTCAAATTCAGTTTTGTTAGCCAAAACACCTGCTTGCCAATACTGTTCGAAGTGTTGTGGAGCAATCATACGGACTGTTTGGACTTCCATAGTCTCCAGTCCAAGTGAGATGATGTCATCCATTCCCTCGACGATGGTTCTTCCTTTGCATGACAATGGAATTCCAGCAGGTCCTAATTTAATTGGCATACATCCCACTCCCGCAGGTACAGGCCAAGGGTCACCCTATGATAACACCTTTCTGTTAAATGATTAAAAGAAATCTGATTTTTTAGGATTTTTATGTTGTGATGATATGCGACACTTCATCAATGAGTTGTTCAACCCACCCTCATGGGCAATTCCATAGAAGCGGCGATAAAAGCATTCGCCAAAGGCATGCCAGTATGCCTCTTTGACTCTGAAAAGCGTGAGGGCGAAACAGATTTGTTATTCGCTGCAGAGTATGCAAAACCAGAAACTATGAGACAACTGAGAAAAGATTGTGGTGGTCTGTTATTCCTCGCCATTGGGGACGAAGTTGGAGAGCGTTTTGAACTACCTTTCTTGCAAGATCTCCACACAAATCAGGCACTTACCAGCCAATACGATGTACTCTCACATTTAGTGACCAATGACCTAAGATATGATGCCAGGTCAGCATTTACTTTGTCGCTGAACCATCGGGACACCTACACGGGTATTACAGACAAGGACCGGGCACTAACTACACGCAGGTTTGCTGAACTAACCAAGGAAATATTCTCAAGCAACACCGATTCTTCAGCAGCCAAACAACTACTGGGTAAAGAATTCCGTACCCCAGGCCACATACCTGTTTGTAGGGAAACTGCTGGAGGCTTAGTCAGGCGGCAAGGTCATACTGAACTAGCTGTAGGATTAGCAAGATTATCCAATGTGACACCAGTTGTCATCGGTGCTGAAATGCTAGAACCAGATGGAGACCATGCACTCTCAGTAAGTGATGCAAGAACATGGGCCCAGCAAAGGGGTATTCCCTTCCTAGAAGGGGCAGAAATTATCAACGCAATTCATCAAGTGGAATAATCGGTAATATCATCAGTAGCATGATACTGGACTAAACGGGAGAGAATCCAATGAAGGTTATGGCAGTTGGAGTTTTTGACCTACTTCATGCTGGTCATTTACACTATCTGGAACAAGCAAAAAGCTTAGGTAATCACCTAACAGTTGTAGTGGCTCATGATGATACAGTTAGAATCCGAAAACATGAACCAGTAACCAACCACGACCTTCGTAGAAGAATGGTTGAAGGTTTGAAACCAGTTGATGAGGCAATTGTGGGTAATTCACCCGACGTTTCCATCTTTGAAATCCTGCCTATTGTCAATCCAGATGTCATTGCGCTAGGATATGACCAAGAACACGCCGAGGACTCGATAAAGCAAAAGCTCATTCAACTGGGCTATGAACATATCAAAGTCACAAGAGTTGAAGGATTAACCGATGACCTTGATGGCACTAGGAAAATAATTGCTAGAATTTTACAATTATCGCAAAAACAAAACTGAGGCTGTTATATGTTTACTGGAATAATACAGGGAGTTGGTGAGATTGTTTCGATTAGTGAATCAAACACAGTCACGTCAGTTAGTATCAACTTACCTAATGTCGAGGCGCTTGAGATTGGTGCCAGTGTAGCAATCAATGGTGTATGCCTAACAGTTGTTTCAATTAATGGAGAGGAGGTCAAGTTTGACATAATTACCGAGACATTGAATCGGACAAATCTAGCCGATTTATCTGTCGGAAGTTCAGTAAATATCGAGCGCTCCCTGAAATTTGGTGATGAAATAGGAGGCCATATCTTATCAGGCCACATAATGGCGACAGGCATCATCCACTCTCAAACTCAATCAGGAGATCAAATGACCTTCAGTATTCTAGCATCTCCTTCAACCCACAAGTATCTAACAGAGAAAGGTTACATTGCCATTGATGGTATTTCATTGACAGTTGGTGAAGTTGAAAATGGGCTCTTCCACCTACACATAATCCCTGAAACACTACGCCTCACTACTCTTGGCTCAAAGCAAGTTGGCGATGTTGTAAATTTAGAAATTGATAGTAATACTCAATTAATCGTAGAAACGATTGAGCGATTGATGAAAGATAGAGGTGTTGTATAATGGGAATAGTAGCTGTTTGTGGTTCATTTCACAAAACTGAGATTGAATTGATGTTAAATTATGCTAGAGAAGAGGCTGCTAAACATTCTTTAGAGGTTAGTGAAGTAATATGGGTACCCGGTTCAATGGAAGTTCCATTGGCGATAAAGAGAGCCTTCACAAAAAATTCTAATCTCGAAGGAGCAATATGTTTGGGAATTATAGAGAAAGGCGAAACTCAACATGGTGCAGCAATGGGTCATGGCGTAATTAAGTCAGTAATTGATTTACAATTACAATTCAATAAACCAATTGGGTTGGGAATTATCGGTCCAGGTGCAGAACAGCATCACATTGAACCTAGGTTAGAGCCCCATG
>MDSY01069993.1_pt1 | contig 23080 bp, 37 predicted proteins | sample 811131 | NCBI WGS metagenome assembly MDSY01 (sample SAMN05326643, study PRJNA326480) | marine metagenome | isolation source: seawater | place: Atlantic Ocean: South West | collected 2010 | reverse complement strand
GTGATACTTTCATCTGCTGAAAGTGTTTTTTAAAATTAAAACCTTTTGGATCAAAACTATCAGCATCTTTAATAAATTCATCTAACCACTCATCTATTTTTTCTGCTTGCTCTCTTGCTTGCTCGGTTATTCTTTCTTGAATAGAAGGAACATACACATTCTTTTTTGCTTTTTCTTCTATTTTCTTTTCTTCAACAATATGCTTGCCCTTTTCAATAAGTTCAGCAATTTTGGGTTTCACATAATCTGTGATAGGATATATATGTCCTCCAGTTCCAGGAAGTGTTTGCCAATAGTCATCTTCTGCTTGTACAAAGTCAGGACAGCCATCTAATAGCATACGACAATAAATGCCCGTTAAATTTTCAAATTTTGCCGCTTTTTTTGCACTTGAAATATCTAACTTGCTATATCCATTTTCTGCCATCCATGTAAATATATTTTCAATATTTTCAGTATGTTTAAAATTCATATAGTAAAAATCACTTACTGAACGTTTAAGTGTATGGAATTTTTGAATCTCTAAATTTTCCCAACCTTCAAAACTAGGTGCTTGTAGTCCTTTTACTTTACGTCTTGCAAATTTTGTTTTAGATTTTTTTCTAGCCATTTTTTTACCTCATTTTTCTTAATTCTTGTACGGCGCCTTCAATCCTACTTGGATACTTACCTAAATAAGTACCAGCAATTAAATCCATTCTTGTTATTAAATGTTTATGAAAATGTTCAACTTCGTCCCATTTTTTGTGCATTGTTTTTGCCAAATCATCAAATACAGAATCTGATAAAATAGGATTATCATCTTCATAATATGCCCATGCCGCCATTAAATACCAAGGCACAAGCATATTGGGGTTTTTTGATGTAATTTCTAAACATTTAGTATCAAAATTCATTTATAACCTTGTACTACTAATTTAGCATATTCTTTTGATGCACCATGTAAAGTATGAAATGTTTTGCTTAAATCAAATTCTTTTCCTGTAAAAAATTCAAATGTTGTTCCTTTTTTAAGATTTGGTTTTACAATAACGGATTTATTTCCTTTTTTCATTGTTTCACTATGTATCTTCATTTTAACTCCTCTAAGTTTATAGGTGTATAATTTATATGTTCTACACTAACACACCTGTATGGACCTTCTGGTGAAGGATTGCTATGGATATGTCCATGTATATTTTTTACAGGACTATCTCCAAATCGATGACTTTCTTGTAAAGTAGACAAATGCAAAGGAATGTGCGACAATAACAATCCGTGTTTTTTAGTCATATCTGCCCAAAATAAAATAGACTTAAAGTATGGAGCAAGAAATTTAGGATTGTCATGATTACCTAACACCAAATGTTTTTTGCCATTTAGTTTGTGCATGTTTTCTTCTAGCCAAGTAGGCTTATCTTCGCCCATTACAACATCACCTAAATGGTATACTGTATCATTAGGTTTTACTACACTATTCCAATTATCAAACATACATTCGTCCATTTGGTTTACATTGTCAAACTGTCTGACAATCTTTCCTGCATAGTCCTTAAATTTTAGGATATCTGCATGTCTAAAATGTGTATCGCTTATTATCCAAGTATCTGTCATATTTTTGTTATAGCAGAAATTTTTTGAAAGGTCAACCACTTAATCCAGGTATAAACAATGTGATCACCCAATTTACAAAAAGTGTGCCACCAAATACTATAGCCATCATTAGGAATAAAAGGAAAGCCTCATTTGGAGGACCTTCCTTTTTAGGTTTATCTGTTTTATCTGAATAAGGATCAAACATTACGAACCTGTAATTAAATCTAGTGATCCGTCATCTTTGACAGCAAAATCTTCGATAAAATAATGCCAATCGCCTATAGCCAACTTTGCTTGTTGAAAGCAAGATTCTGCCGCTTTCCAAAGAGCACCTACTGTGCCATTTTCAGCAACGGCTGTAAATGTTATCCAAGTAACATCATCCATGGTAGGACCCATTTCTTTGATGCACTTGTAAGTTACTACTCTTGCTTTATTTGTGAAAATGTTTTGGTCCAAATTCATTATACCTGAATCCAATGACCATGTAGTATCATAACCTAATTCGTCTTTTAGATTATAAAAATGATCCATTTCGTCTTCAAATGCTTTATCTTCTGCAGAAAGTTTTGTATTATCAACAACTAAATTTATCATGATTTCCCTCTTTTGTTTTACCCTATGTATTTAATATAGCATCTTTAGGTATGCTTGTCAACCTTTATTTTAAATTAAAATCCTCTTTTAGTCTAACCATAAACTCGTTTGCCATTTGCTCTGCATTAGCAATCATATTGTCTACATGTATTCTATTATCCGGATCCAAGAACCATTGTTCAGCATTAGCACAGAATATGCCTCCCATTTCGTCTTCGCCACAATGCCTTCCTAAGTAGGTTATTTCTACACCTACATCTAAGATAACCTTTATTCCGTCTAACCAGTCGGGAATCTCATGTTCCTCCAAATAGTCATAACCATCAGCACCTATGTCTAATTTCTTATATTTAAATACTAATTCAAAAGGTGGTCTGCTCCATATAGCAGACAGAGGCTCTGTTAGAGGTATTTGAATCCATTCATTCATTTATAAGCCAATTTTCTTCAATTGATTTGATGTGCTTGCATTTTTTAAATGCAGGACAGTCACAACTAAAACCTTTATCCTGCATTTCTACAGTATATATGTCACCTTTGCTACCAACCACTGGCCATTCAATACCTACTGCCCAATGATCTTTAGTATTGATATGTTCACTTGCATATACAACTGGACCATATTTAGACATTAACTTCCTCCTTAGAAGAAAACTGCTCTTTTGCCGCTTTGAGCATGATATCTGTCATAACAGGCTCTAATGTTTTTTCTAGTTGTTTGAAATAATTTTGACTTATACCACCTCTAGTGTATACACCAAAGCCAAAGAACTGTCTAAAATGTGAACCCCTGTTCATTAAACCATTGTTAAACAAATCGTAGATAAGATTTTGTGCTACTCTAAATTTTTCTAAGTTTTTATTCTTAGATCTAGCAAACTCAACTGAACCTTCACAAGGTATAAGTTCGTCTAGTTTTTCTTGAAGTGATTTAAAACCTTCATTAATTGCCCAAGAATTACCGAACAATTCACCTTGTTCTCCAACATACATATCATCTAGTTTTTTCATAATGCCCTCTATGTTTTATTAACTATACATATACATTAGCATCTTTTTAACACAAGGTCAACCTTTTTTTTAAAAAATATCTATATAATATTTGCGTTCTGGATATCCATTAGACTGTAGTTGTTTATTAAAACTTCCAACTGTATCAGGAGTACAATGAGTTCTGTCTATAATTTGTGAATCAAATACATATGTAATACGTTTTTTTGCTTCTTCAAAATTTTCATAACCTATCCCTGTGTGTATAGCCACATTAGCACTTGCTAAACTAGGAAAGAAAAATTTTGTAAGTACATCTAAATGATCTTTATATCCTATGTGCATAATTTTTCCATTAAATTGTTTTGCATATTGTTTTATTTCTTTTATAGCAATTTCATGTGTAATATTATCATAAATTAAACTATCAGGGCGACCACGTCTTTCTTGTAGATTTTTATACAGATGTTGGTTTTTTATTGGTAATTTTGTAAACTCAGAATGATATATAGAATTAGGTACTTTTTTGTATTTTAGATTGTTATGAATATGTAGTTCACAATTATTATAGTCTTTTGTTAATGGTATTCCTAATTCACATGCTCCAAATATCAATCCCATATAGTCCAATCCTACATTAGATAAATTTATACATAAAGGCGTTTGATTATTGAGTTTGTAAATTTTATAAAATTTATATTTTGCATGATCAATTCTTACCACTAAAGATCTTTTACCACCATCGGCTTCTCCTTCACAACCATGTTGTTTATTGTAGATATTAGTAACATATCTAAATCCTTCAGGAATTATATCTCTACTGATTGTTTTCATCTATAAAATCTAACATTAATTCTGCCCAAGCAAAATGGGCATCGGCTCCTAAATGCCAACATGGCGTTTTTTTATATCCTTCATTTAAACTCCAAGTTAAAAAACTATCACTCCTTGCAAAAGGCTTATAATATTTTTTTGTATCTATATGTTCAAGAGTGCCTTTATTGTTTGCAGTTTCTTCTAATTCATCGCAAGTGTTAAACATAATATAGGGAATATTATTATTTTTAAAAATACATTGCAAACCATAAACATAACTAGCCCAATGGTCCATCATCATAGTCTTATCAAATATATCAGGAGAAAATTTCAATAATTTTTTAAAAGAAGTTTCTTTAAAAATATCTGGGTGTGTTTGACTTGTAAACGGTATATATCTGTGATCTGAATACTCTGCGATTGTATCATGAAAATTTCCACTATCGTCATTATATCTTAATTCAATCCTTGGCCAACCTGTCCAAGATATCATAAAGAAATAATCTTCTTTTGGAATCATATGATTTGTTATAAATTTTATTGTGTTTCTGTATATGTATTGATTACTTGCTCCATTTGTACTCATATTGATATAATTAAATTTTTTTAAATGTGAAAAAACACCAGCATAACTACATTCTTGATTATACCTACTACTTCCTGCTTCACCATCTATCATACAGCCATTAGCATGACTACAACCTATAGCAACTAATGTGGTCAAATGTATTCCTCCATCCATGATATATAGTCTTTGATATTTAAGTTTCTAAATTTATCGCTTGCTATGGTATTCTTTTTGAAAATTTCCCAATCACCTTCGTGTGCAGATTTATTTAATATATTTTTTATTCCCTTTATATTTTCTATTGCAGGCCGTTCCCAATCTTTTAACGACAGAGCATTATAATAGTCATAAAGATTATCAAGCATTACATTTGCCTTGATTTTTTGTTCTATAGGTAAATTACAAATATTTAAATGTCTTGGCCATTCAACAAAATTAAAATGTGGTAATAAATTTTGATATCCATGAACTCCCCATTGATCTTCATATCCCCATGTGTTATATTGATGTTCACACCATTTCAGCACATTAGGTAGATCATGCAAATTTAGTAGACTTAGTGTAACATGTGTATGAACTTTAATGTTTTTTCTATTTTTGCTGAAATCAGCAAGTTTTTTCATATTTTTTTCTATTACTTTCCATTTTGAAGGATATCTTACATAGTAGGCTAAATCCTTAGTAGCATCAATACTTAATGCTAATACAATGCCAGAAAATTTATCCCATATGTCTAATAATCTTTGAGGAATAGTTGTAGCATTTGTATTGTAATGCAACTCAATATTTTTACTCCAACCATTTGCAACAATATGTTCCAACCAATCATAATGTTCTTTAACTACTAATGGCTCCCCACCTAAAAAATTAATTACTTTTGTATGTCTTAATACGGCATCAAAAAATCCTTCATTAAATGCCTTAACAAACCAAGGTTTTTTACAACTCATTTCACCTACAATATAAGCAGTTTCGTCCCAATCAGTTGCAGGTAAAAATTTTCCTTCTTCTAACCAGCCATGGCTATTCCAAGGGTTACAACTTCTACATTTTAAGTTACAAACATTACCTAAACTTATATCTAAATAAGAAACAGTTTGTGCATATACAGTTCCGTCATCTTTGATAAATCCTTTATCTAATTCATGTATTTCATTTTGGATTTGTCTAAAACTTTTTACACCATTATCTTCTAATTTCCAACAGTCATTGCATGCTTCATGCCTTTTGCCATTTAATAAATCTTTCCTAATTTCTACAAGTTTTGGATCATTTAAGAAATCTGTAATGTTATCAACTTTATTAAATTTGTCAGGATCTTTTTTATATGCAGGATATTTTTCTAAATCAGTTCCATCCATGTATGTGGTTGTATGCACTTTACTAAAACAACAGGGTCTTGATCTGCCATGAGGATGGCTACTAAAACTTTGCATTGCATAATAACAATAAGTATCAGAGAATTTGTTCTGCATATTCAGGTCTTGCCTTTGTAATATTAAAGTCTGCCGCACAATGACAATGATCTTTTGGACACCATACTCCTGTTGCTGTAGTTTTATCAAATTTACCTAAGACAATATTTCCTACAATTGGTCCTACACCACAACTCGCTTGTTGAATATTTCCGTTAGGATGAATATGTAAACTTTCATGGATGTTACATCTCCAACCTTTAAAAAAATTTTTTCCATCTACTATTATTTCATTTGTATCAATTGGCTCATGTGTGCCATCTTCAAGCCAAACCTTTGCCCAAGCGTAATTAGGCATTTTTTTAATTTCAATTTTTTGTTGTCTTTCTGTAGTATGACTTTTTACAAATTCAAGTTGCTTAGGATCATCATAATGATAGGGTTCAGTGCTAGGTCGTAATGCATCATAAACTGGTGCATATTCAATAATATAATTATCACATTCACGTTTTATTCTTTTTGTAAACTCGACAGTTTGGTCAAATAATTCTTTATGTAACATGACTCTTGCACAGAGATAATTCTTCTTATCTTGCAAAAATTTATAATTTGTCATATACTTTTCTTCTTTAGTCCATTCAGCATGATAACTCGCCACAACATCTTCAAATAAGTGATGATGTTCTTCCCACCATTTCAATGGTCTGCTAAAATTTGTGTTTATGCCTACTGCACTTCCTGGCCATTCAACTTTTTCTCTAAATTTTTCAACAACTGGAACTAATGCTTTCCAATAAGTAGGTTCGCCACCACTTAAAAATAATTTAAAGTATCTGTAACCTTTATCTTGATAATGCAGTATTATCCTTTCAAGTGTGTTTACAATCAATCCTATATTTTCGTCATTTTTATTTCTGCCTGCCCAATTCCATTCACTACAATATGAGCAACGAAAATTACACCAATCATTAACTTGCCAAACTAAGTTTACCCATTTATCTTGTGCTGGAACTATTGCTCTAATGTTTTGCATCTATGCTCCAATACTTCATAAAAAGAAGGGAATATTTTATCAAATTTATATTTACGATATTTGTCATTTATATCTATAAATTGTTTCATACGTGTAAGATTTTCATTTGAAAATTTATTTGTATTTGATGTATAGTTTATAATCCTGTTTACAGGATCTCTATGCCTTAATGTTTTAATGTATTTTAATTCTTTTATTACTTTTTCTTTTATTTCTATGGGCCATACACAACTATGTATTTGATCTGGGTGTTCCAAAAATAAAGGAACAAAATCAACCCGTCTTTTTTGTGTTTCTTCCAACCATTGTATTAATGGACCTACATCAAACACATTCCACGCTTGATATACAAAATAAATTTTCAGTTGTACTTTGAGGGGTAATTCTTGTGCTTTGAAAAAGTTTTGTTCAACTTTATTCCAATCAGTTGGATACCTAATATATGTGTTATGTATGCCATAACCATCTATACTCATCTGTATTTCGCTTGTATCAAAAAAATCCAATTTGTTATAAAAATTTTCTGGCCAAGTTGTCATATTAGTTGTCCAAGCAACATGACATTTTCTGTTACCCACCTCAACTAATTTATCTAATACATATTCATTTGCATCAATAAGGGTTGGTTCTCCTCCTGTCAAATACAATCGTTCTAAGGTAGGAGCAACATCGTCTACAAAGTCTCTAAAATCCTGTGTTTCGTACCATTCCCAATCATGTGATTCACAACTCTTAATTTCGTGTTGCCACTGATCATTTAACCATTTTGGAACAGTTTCTTGTTGTAATATTTTTTTACGTTCTTTATATATTTGGTCACTGCTCACACTCCAACAACTATTGCATTTTAAATTACATTTATTTCCCAGTCGAAGTTCCAGATGAGTAGGGTTGCTATGCAAAACAGGTGCTTTATAATTTTCGTTTGCCCATTGCCTGCTACTTTGTAAACCTTTTTGTTCATGTTCATAGCAACGACCACATTCTTTTACATACATTCCTGCTAACATTTTAGCACGTACATCTAACATATATTCACTGTTCCAGATATTATCCCATTTTGTTTTTCCTAAAATAGCATCTTTACCATTTACTTGCACATAATCTTCGCCATACACATGACAACATAATTTGCATCTACCGTCTGTATTAGTATGGACATTTATAAAAGGGTATACACAATATGTATTACTCATTGTATAAACCTTAAAAATGATATCATAAGTGTTCCAGTAATTATTGCACTGATTGTCATAGCATACCAAAATCCATATAAAGGCAATATGTAAACAAACATTGGAAAAAATAAAAGACTTATTAAAACAAAATATATAGTTTGATAACTTAATGTTCTAAATGTTTGCACATCAACTCCTGCATAATGTAAAAACACAAAAGATACAAAACTAGCCAAAGGAATACCTAAAACAAAAGCACCTATAGTTGGATATTTTTGGCTTACTGTGCTAACTACTGCAATTATAATTCCACCTATAACTGTTTTAATCAAAAATTCCATCTGTTAATCCTTTTAATTCTGGAAACGTTTCAAAAACATTTTCTTCTCTTACTTTATCTACTTTATTTGTTTTAAATAAAAACATTTTTATTTCTTCGCTTCTATCGTGTTCCATCATGTTAACAATATTTTTGAACTGACCAATAACAAAATTGTTGACATTTATTCCTTTCAAATACTTATAGTGTTCTTCATATCTTTTTCTTATTTTATCTTTCATGCAAGGTTTTAATATTTGAAATCTCATATAAGTAGGATCCAATAAAATATTAATACGAATATTACCAGGATCTAATAAACCTTCTTCTATCCATTCTTTATGAAAATCTGGTAGATTTAACACGTTATAAACGCTCACTGTGGGGGTTATTTCAAAATATACATGTGGACATTGTTCTAACATTGTACGTCTGTTTTCAACTACTTGAACCCAATCCATATTTTTACGCAGGTACTCTGCTCTTTTATGATTTGCATCTAAACTTGCGGCTACTCTTACATCTTTAAAATGATTCCAATACTCATATATACTTTTCTTTTTGAAACGCATTTGTGTAAAATTAGTAGTATAATCCATTACTACATCTTTATCTCTTTCAATCCATTTATCTAATATTTTATAATGTTCATCAGTAATTAATGGTTCGCCTCCTGCCCAATATACTCTTTCAACAGTATCAAGTAAAGGATCAAGTTCATCCATAAAATTTATCATGTTGTCTCGAACTTTTAAAAACTTTTTGTGTGGCACACTTCCATACATCTGAACATGATCATCAAACCAACTACTACTAAACAAAGGACCACAACTACGACATTTTAAATTACAAAGATTACTAAATCTAATATCCATATATGCAAGATTTACATCTCCAGCACTTCCATCTTCTGCTGTTTCTTTTACTTTGTCTATGTGATTTTTAAAATTAGAATTACTACTTTTTCTTAATGTCCAAACATTATTGTCTTCTAATTCGTGGCATCTCCTACAGATAGGATCTTTTTCACCTTTTAAAAGATTCAATCTAAGTTCTTTCATTCTATCACCATTCCATATTTCTTGAATAGATTGTTCTTGTGTGTTTCCAATAGGAATGTCAGGATCAGCCATACAACAGGCATAAGTTGTTCCTGCTGGCCACATATGCATATGGGTCCAAGGTAACATGCAAAATGTTTTACTTTTTAATAATTCAGTCATATAAAACTTTCATTTCAGGAAATACTTGTGCAAAATTTTCTTTTCTCACTTTGTCTATCTCTTGCATACGCAATTTAAATTCTGGTATTCTATAAGTATCATCTTTATTATACATAAATTTTATAATGTTATTAATACTAGTGCTTAAAAATTCCTGTCTGCCTTCTACCATATTATAATTATTTAAATCATCTTGTAATAATTTTAAATTTTGTTTTGCTTTATCTTTTAATATTTTTGGTAGTATAGTGCAACTGAGCCATTCAGGGCCTATCAAAATATTGCCTAAATTTATGTCATAATCTGTACAAAGATTATTTTGAAATAAAAAATTTATAATCTTATGTAAATCAATAATATTTAACACACTTATAGTTGGTGATGGTTGAATAGTGACATGGGGCATGTTATCACGTATCCAACACAAATTTTCAAAAACTGTACTCCATTTTTGTCCTGCTCTGGTATATTCTGCTTTGATTCCTATTTGATCACAACTTACTCCAAAAAATATTGTGTCAAAATGTTTCCAATAATCTTTGATGTGTTTGTTTTTTAAACTTAATCTTGATGCATTACTATTGTAAGTTAATTTTGGACTAAGACCTCTTTCTACCAACATATCTAATAACCTATAATGTTGTGGCATAAAAAGACTTTCTCCGCCTGTAAAATAAATTTCTTCAATTGTGGGTAAAACTGTTTCAATTTCTTCCCAAAGATCTGTATAATCTATTTGTACAATTTCAGGTTTGCCTTTTGTATCTTCAGCCCATTTACTACTAAAATGTGGTCCGCAACTTCTACACTTCATGTTACATAGATTGCTAAATCTAATGTCAAAATAAGCCAAGTTCATTTTTTCGACTGTACCATTTTCTTGTGTTTGTTGCACTAGGTCATAATGATGTTTGTAATCTGAATTGAATTTTTGCCTATAACTAAGTATGCCTTGTTTGTCATAATTTATACATTTAGCACAGCCTTCGCTTGGTTCATTTTTTAACATGCGTAATCTTAACTGTCGCATAAATTTACTATTCCATGCACCTTTTAGACCTGCTCTGTTTATGTTATCAACAGGCATCCCCCAATGATATATACAACAAGGATATGCATCTCCTGTTTGCCATACACTCATATGAGTCCATGGAGCCATACAAAAATTTTCTTTGAATTGGATTGCATCTTTCATGTGACAGTAAACCTAAGGTTATCTGTTATTTTTATTCTTCGTGTTGCATTATTTAAATCTCTGACTACATCATTCCATGATATTGTTCTTTCAAGATAATTTTCATTGTTTTCTTTTATTTGATTTTTATATTTTTCAAGAATTAAGTTTTTTAATTCTTTTAATGATAATCTTTTTAAATTATCCAATAGCAGAGTGGCTTCATCAAAATTAGTAACTTGATTTATTCCAAATAAACTTTCAAAAGTGTGGTAGCCTTTTTTCCTCAATATTTCATGATGTTCAGGATTTCCTATAATAAAAAAAGGATGATGATGAGATATAGCCTTGTATGTTTTTTCAGTAAGAAAAGCAAGTTTTTCTTCACTTTCTGTAACAATGCTTAAAAGGCTATCTCGATAATATTGTGAAATACTGTCTTGCCAATTAATTATCCACTGAGAAGAATCTATTTCATCTAATTTTTTACTAGTCATTAAAAGTGCCTCATCTTTATTTGACATTGCTTTTCTAATGTGTTTTGGTAATTTTGTTGTAAACAGTGGATGTATTAGAAAACTTTTTACTAATTTCTTATCTACATCAGGTAAGTTATAACTTACATGTCCTTCTTTCATCATTTTGTTCTTACATATGGAAAAATACCACCATAGCCTATGATGTTTAACATTCCTGTTTAGAGATATAAATTTTTTGTTTGCATTTTTTATTGTTTCTAATCTTGTGGCAAAATTTGTATGACCAGTTCCATCACGAAGTTTTAAAATATATCTACTATAACTTTCCCAATGTTCCATGTAAATGCATCTTATACCTGCTTGATGAGTCATATGAGATTTATAATTACTACTTGCAAGTACAACTTTATCTGTTCTAACATTTTTTTCATTACATTCATTGACTAGTTTATCAATCTCTAACCTATATTCATATAGACTAATAAAAAGTAAATGAGTATTTGGATTTTTATTGATTCTTTTAATTAATTTTTTATCCAAAGAAAATTCTGCACTTATTGGCAAATATATAAACACCACAACAAATACCAATGAATCTTCTCCTACTGAATCTATAAAAGAAGGAGTAATAAAATTTCTTAATGAAAAATCATCAAAGTGTCCAAACATATTTTCCAAGTGTACTAAAGGTTTTGGATGCTTGGCTTCTATTTCTGTTGAAGAATATGGATTGGTTCGGACGTTGGGAAGAACAAAAAAAGTTTTAGACATACGGTATTTAAGTAGATTTTTGGCATAGGTGCAAGGAATCGAACCCTGTCTTTCGGATTTGGAATCCGACGTGCAACCATTAACACTTCACCCATATACTAAATTAATATTACTATACAACTTTATAGATGTCAAGATTTTTTATTTGGTAATATTGTAAGCAATAGTAATTCGTTCTTTATTTACTGGATTTACTTTATGTCTTTCATGTGGATCAAATTCTATTTGCTTTTCTATTTTAATTTTTTTATTTTCAAATTCTATACCATTTGGATCTGTAAGAAAACGTATTCCACATTTTATAACTTCTGGAGAAATATGGTCATGCCAATCTTGTGAGTCTCCGGGTTGATATACATTATACCACATATGACAATTTTCCTTTGTTATATCGTTAAACAATTCATGATTTTTAATATTGTTTTCATTGAAACTACTCCAACAATTCCATAATCTTGTCTTATTTAAACTCTTAATATAATCTATTCTTTGCCAATCTCTAAAATCACTGTAATTAATTAACATATTTGCATATGGCTTATCTGTGTGCTTCCAATCCATAGTGCCTTTATAATCATCTATTACATCATCATAATCAATAATAGTGAAGTTAGTGTTTTGTTTTATATATTCTATATTTTTTAAATGTTTTTGATAAGTCTTATATGCGTAGTCATATGACTTTCTTTCCATTTTCCATTCAGCAACTTGTATATCATACTTACTATGCCATATATTACTTTGAAATGCCCATGTAAAACTTAAACAAAAATCTTGAAATGATCTAGTAGTGACAAACCAATGATGATTTTTAAGTTTATCTACAATAGGCTCTACATCTGTCCTACTGTCTATCTTACAAAATAAATCTTTTTTTACATGTGTATTGTTTAAAAAATAATATTCGCCATTTTTACTTTCGAATATTTGCATGCCAAGTGCTTTAGCAAGTGGTATCAAACTATCAAATATTACACTACTTTTTGATCTTGCTAAACTATATAATGCAATCATTTTCCTAAAAACTTATCTGCTTTTTTTCTATAAACACTTTCCTGTTCAAAAAGACTCTCATAATCTTTTTGTAATGTCAATGTATTTTTTAAATAATAGTTTTTGTATTTCTTATACGAGTTTTCTAACAAATTTACGTAATTTTTATCTTGTAAATTTCCGTCCCAAGGTGCACCTAACGCCAAGGTAAATTTTGTGTTGTCAGAAGTGTTTTTCATTTTGTGTGGCCATCTTCCACTCATAATAAAAGGTTTATCTATAGGTTTTGGACTTATAGATCCTTCTGCTCCTAAAAATTCTAAATCGTCTATATTTCCTTGCAATACATATCTAAATTTATGTTGGAGTGTAGTATTGAATACTTCAGGACTACAATCTATATGAGCAGGATTTTCATGACCTTTTGGTGTTGTAATAATCATAATTCTACTTTTTCCAGTAATAGGAAATAAAACATCTTCACACCATTCTCTTAATTGAGGAACTTTTAGAGACCAAGGCATCCAGTAAAAATTACCTTTTACCTTATCATACATTATAGGTACATGGTAGCAGTTCCTGTAATCATCTTGATATAAAGATTCATGTTTCAAGCCATTTAGATATTCTGTCAGATCATTGGGTGGATTTTCAATATCAAGTGGACAATAAAGTAAATCTTCAACAATACTACTCATTCCAGTCGACTGTGTCTATATCCCAGATTTGTGCAAAAGGAACAATAAATTCTTTGCCACTTTTTTCATCTTTTAATTGGACATGTTTGCTTTCCATATCCCTAATTTGTATTACACCTAAGCCTTCATATAGTCCTGGACCTTTTAGGGGTGTATCAGAAAGTCCCGGAAGTCGACCATGAATATCTAACATGGTCTCGACCTTAAATTTACAGGCATATGATTCGCCTGTTTTAATTTCTTCTATTGTCATCATTTTGCTACAATCCTTACTGTTACAGGAATCACGTCACCTACGTTATATACATTGTATGTGTAACTAGATCCATAATGACCATTCCATTGGTATGTAATTTTATAGTTTTTTAGGACTTTTTGCATTTCTACACTATAAACCTGTTGACACCTATTTTCAGTTTTATAACCAGTAATTACCTGTTGATTTTGTTTTTTACTTTCAGCATTAGTCATTGCTCCTGCTAAAGCACCAAAAGCCGCACCGTTATCATCACCAGTAAGTGCTTTACCTAATATACCACCTATAAGGGCACCTGCAAGCACATCACCCCCACTAGCACCTTGTCCTTGGACTGATCCATATATCGGAACTTGTACTTCAGTACATCTTGTACTAGGCACGTTTGTTTTTTGAATTTCGTAATTAGGAACTACACTTGTCACTGTGGCTAATTCTGTTTGTGCAAACGCAGTTGAACAAGTAAAAATTGTTGCTAATACTACCAATAAAGTTTTTTTCATTTTCATGTCCTTTCTAGTAAAAATCCTGAAACTTGTAATGTATATTTGTCTTTCAATCCACAATTTCCGCTAAGATGTAAATGGCTACTATCCCATAAAAATCCATCTCCTGCTCTCCAATGTGTGCTAGATTGCCAATCATAGTTTTCGTCTTGATAATGTATTAAATGTCCAGGTAACCAATCTTGTAAATAAATGTTTGCTCTTACTTTGGTTCTTGTGTCATCTGGATATTTTTTCTTAATTTGAAAAAAAGTATCTCTATGCAGAGTTACTGTATTTCCTGGAGGTTGAAGTATAGTGCTAACTGTGATTACTTCCATACCTAACTGTTCACCTAGTATTTTGTAATCCACTTCTCCGTCATCAAACCATAGTTGTTGTATCTTTGTGTTATCTTCGCTATAACTTTTAGGAAAGCCTCCGACTTTTTCATGTTGATCAGATTGCTCTCTAACTTGGTAACTAATACAACTTCCATAATGTTGTGTATAGTCTGCGTCTAAAAAAACTGATAAGTCATAATTTATTTTTTTTGTTGAAATCAATAGTTTGCTCCGTCTTCAGTACCATTACCATAATACTTATCTATTTCTACTTTGGTGACTCTATCATATCTAAAACTACGCCATTGATTTTTATCTACACACCAAACAACAAATACTTTTTCTTCTAAATTCCTAATTTTAGTTTGACTAAGTTTGTCATCACGATTTGCTTTAGGAAGCATACTGGGTACAAGTGTACTTTGCATTTTACGTTCATCACCATTTAATTTTTTAAACGTAATATAGCAAACTTCTTCAGTAAGTAATTTTTGTAATTCTTGCTTAGTTGGAATACCTTTAAGTATTGCAACTGTGTCACTTACTTTGTTCATTTTGGTCACCATCTATAAATTTTTTATCCCTAATTTTTAAATTAAGTACAAAATTTTCTACAAGCAATTTTGTCATAGTAGCCATCATTACAGTTTCTCTATGATTTTCAGGACAGGCGTGCATTTGATCTATTACACTATTTGCCATTAATTCATAAGCATCTCTTTCTTTTATATTTAACATTCCCCAATCAATAGGATCTACTATTTCTACTTCCTGTGCTAGATCAACTAGTTTTCCTACTGCTTCAGATTTTGTGAGATTAACTGTTGTTTCTGTCATTAATTTCATTCCATTTTATTATTTCTATTTCGCCGTTTTTTAATTTTTTATATCTTAAATAACCTTCAGCAATTAATAAATCTACTGCTGAATTTGCCGCTTCACCTATTGCATCTTTTTTACCCATATAATATCCTACAAAAGTAAAAATAATGGACACAAGCAAGAGCCATATATTATTTTCTAACATTCTAGTACCTTTTTAACTTTTACATAATTAAGTCTAGTAGACTTAAAATTAGTAATTCTTTCGTGTTCGCATCTACTTTTTTTTGCTTTCACCAAAAGTTTATTTCCTACTTTATACTTATTCTTATTCATAAAATTTACAATGTTACCTGAATGTATTCCAATATACATATTTGAACTATACTGTTCTAAAGGAAATCCTTTTAAAATTTCAATTTCACCTTCTACTACATCATCTGTAATCCATTGACTATTAGCATAATCTTTTCGAAGTGTTTTTACATATAAAGTATCAGCAATGTCATTTTTTACAAATTGTGGAAAATATGCAAGCAAACCAATTCTACTAAAAGGCATATGTTCTTCAGATGTATATGTAACAATATCTCTTTGAAAGTCTGATAAGTCTCCTAAACCTAGCATTACATATCTTCGCATATATTTCAAACCTTCAACAACATTATCTTTATCTTCTTTTGTAATTTTAGGTAATATGAAATCTGTAGGAACATACATATTGAAACCTTTTGCAGTTTCTTTATTCTGTAAATAAAGAAAGTTTTTTATGATTTCTTTATTAGCAAAAATTGTAGGAACATCTTCACTAAATCTACGTGTGTCTTTAATGTATTTCCCATTTATGCGATAAGCCGCATAAGCAAGAGTTAATACCTCTTTCACACTAACTGTTGCTTCACGACTGTGTACTTTGTTTAGATCTATCATGTATATTCCCTCTAATTATTATACTATTTGTAGCACATATATAATTAGATGTCAACCTTTAATCACCAGTTTTTACATAATCTTCCCACATATCACGTTCCCAATGATGATACAAACTTACAGTAGGAAAAGGAAATTGTGTGGTAGGGTAATATTGTTTATGGGCTCTAAAACTTTCTAATGACTCATTTTTATAACACAAGATGTTCATGTTTACTAATGGAGTATTAACATTGACTTCATGTTCTTTACACTTTTCTAAACTTTCAAATACTACTGGTGTTATAACATTAAAGTTTAATGGAACATTGTTGAATTCTACACCCATACTTGTGTGCATTGAAATTATTGTTGCTACTAATACGTATTTCATTTTTTATCACCTTACATTTGTTAAGTGTTATAATTATATGATAAAAAGTGGTATTTGTCAACCAAGAATTAATTAAAATAACCTTTGACTAAATTTCCTAGTCCTGTTTTTAATTTGTCTATATATCCTGGTTCTGATTGTGTAGTTTGTTGCGGTTGCATTGCTTTATTAACTGCTTTATCTATTGATGTCTTGTCTACTTGGGAAGGCTGTTTGCCTAAATTATCTGGTCTTTTAGGTGGCATTTTTGTTTTCATTTCGGGTCGCATAGGAATATCTTTTCCGTAAACACTTTTTGCTTTAGAATAATGTTTATAGTTCCATGCTCTACCAAAATCTTCTAAAGTCGCAATATCTCTTTTTTCCTTTTTAGCAATTCTATCTGCAAAAGTCATTTTTAAAACTATTGCTTCTAGCATTAATGAAGTTAACATATCTATAGAAGTCACATGATCAAAATTTCCGTAATCAAAACTTCCACCTTTTACATCTGTATATGTTTTATATTCTACTTGTCCAGGACCGATACCAATGTCTTTTCCTTCACCATGATATGAAGCATAAGTGCTTCCCCATGTGTTTCCTGGATTTTCTATTGCTTTTACAACATTGACACAACCTCTATATTTAAAATTTCCTATTGCTCTTTCTACCCTATTCGTAATATAGGAATCATTAAATCTTCCTGCATTTTCGGTAAACGCTGTCATTGATTGCACATCTAATACACCTGTAACTGGTATACCACATTCTCTTTGCATCATACCTACAAATGTATAAAAAGCAATCTTGCTTGTGCCTTTGCCTTCGCCTCTTGTCATAATATTTTGTGTGATATATTTCATACCCTGTTGACCACACCATTCTCTAAAAAGACGGCGTGCTTGGCTATGAATTTGATCTGGATCATTTTGGAATTGTCCTTTACCTCCGGATTTAGTAACTTTAGGACTTTTCCGCAAATAACTTATTATAGTTTGAGCCGTTGTATCTTCTGTTATAATTTGTTTTACAAGCATATAGTATTTATTCTTATGGAGCGGGTAGTCGGAATCGAACCGACATCTACAGGGTGGAAGCCTGGTATAATGCCTTTATACTATACCCGCATATGGTGGTCCTAACAGGATTCGAACCTGTATCGCTCTCTAATCTGGAGACTGTGCCGGATATAAGCCGGGTGTTTTACCTTTAAACTATAGGACCTATTGGCGATCTTGGCAGGACTCGAACCTGCAACCTACGGATTAGAAGTCCGTTGTTCTATCCAGTTGAACTACAAGACCTTGGTACCCGCACCCGGACTCGAACCGGGACGCCTAAAGCCACAGATTTTAAGTCTGTTATGTCTACCATTCCATCACACGGGCTACCTGTTATAGATATAATTGTAAAATTTTGGGTTAAACTCTTGTAAGTCTATTCCTCTGTTATTGATCATATAATCAGTATACTCTTTCAAATTATTAAGCATTTTTTCTGTTGCATTGTTTCCAAGAGTGTCGATTATATTTTGCAAAACATTTACTAAACTCTGTTTACCATTTCCTTTTTCCTCTTCAAACATACTAGTCGGTAATTGTGTTAATTTGTTCAAACCTTTTTGAATTTCTGGTAAAAAAGATTTGTCTAAAGTACTTGTACCTAATCCTTTTGGCTCGTAAACTACATTAGGTGCTACATCAATTTTTCTTCCTGTCACTTTGTGTATATATTGTAAATATCTAAGATATTCACTTATATTTTGTATAGTAATACAATTGAACGCAGTATTAAAATTGTAATTTATCCACTCTAATCCTAACCATCTTTTAATGTTTTTATCTACTTGTTTCCATTCCGAATTATACCTTGATATCTCTGTCCATCTTCCTACCGATTCTAAACTCATGCTAATATGTACTTGTAAATTTGGGTACTTTTGACGACATTCATTTAAAATCTCTGCATTTTTATTCCATATTGCATCTGGTGTATTTAGATTAGTAATAAAATTTAAAAGTAAAAGAGTTTCTTTATCAGCATACTTGTAAAATGCTTCAATAAATCTTGCAAATTTGCCATTTTTTATTTGCGGACTTAAAAAAGGCTCTCCTCCCAAAAATGCAATTTCATATTTTGCTCCTTTTTTGCTGTCTTTTGCTATATTTTCTATTGTATGTATAAAGTGATTTGTTCTATTTTCAGCCTTTTGTGCTAATAATTTATTATTAGGAAAAGTATCTCTTGCAATCCAGTATTTTCCTTGCTCTCTTTTTACTTCTTGCATCCAACTACTACTTAACCAAGGTCCACAATATATACAAGCGAGATCACATGTGTTATCAAACATAACTTCTATTCTTGTAAAGTGCGGATTATCTGTGTTTATAAGTTTTTCTTTATCATGCCATGGTTTAAAATTACCAACAACTTGCCTCCAACTTTCTACACCTTTTTCTTCCGCCTCCCAACAAACTTTGCAAAGTTTTGGTTTTTGTCCTTCTCTTAAACTTTTACGTAAACTTTTTGCTAACAAATTATTTTTGTAATCTACTTGGTCATCCATATTGATGCCACCATGCATTTTACAACAGTATTTGGTTTTTCCGCTTACAAAATCAAAGATTAGATGAGTGTAAGGCATGTGACAGTCTAAAGGCTTCATGCCAATATTTATTCACTTACTCTTGTGTCCACTTCAAATGTGCTATGTTATTATTTTCGCACCATCTTACAAACAACCCTATTTCTCTTCCATGGGCTTCTATTTCCCAAGGACGGTCCCAATATTCTAAATCTTTCTTCAACCATTTTCCTTGCCATCTATGTTTGCTTACTTTAGTGCTTTCATATAATTCACCTCGAGAAAATTGTTTTACATGCACCATTTCATGTGCAAGTGTAACAAGAAGATCTCTAAGTTTTTGTTTGGAGTCTATTTCAATATTAAATTCCTTAGGATAAGAACATATATCTTCAGGCCAAGCATATCCTAATGCAAGCCCTTTTAAATCTTTAATGTGTAAATTAATTTCTAAATCTTTCTTTCTAGGCATCAATTTACTTACACAAAATTCTATCATAGACTTTGTGTATTTTTGTTGATATTTTTTTCCACCTTTTACATTTATAATAGTCATACTAGATCCCAACAATCTTTAACTTTCCTAAACTGAATTGATTCAATACAACCCATTCTGTCCTTCATACCCAAAGGTCCTTTTTCCTTCATGAACATTTGCATTACTTTTTCCTTAGAAGCCTTTTTAGTTTGACCTACTGTTCTAAGTGTATAAGTTTTACGTCTTCCTTGAAGTGGGGTAACGTATGTAAAGGTTAATTTTGTTTCAATCATGCTATTATAATATAATATCTTAATAGCAATGTCAACCTATAATCTGAAAGTAATTCTACCTTTTTGTAAATCATATGGGGACATTTCTACTTTAACTTTGTCACCCATTACTAAACGTATTCTAAACTGACGCATTTTTCCACCAGTATAGCACATAATTACATGTTTGTTTTCTAATTCTACTTTGAAGGTTTGATTGGGTAAGATATCAATAATAGTGCCTTCTGTTTTGATTACATCATCTGATTTTGGCATTATAAAATTTTATTCAAGGTTAAATTTTTCCTTTCCTTTGACATCTTTGTATTTATCATCTAATCGTCAGGTCCCCATACATGTGCCATTGACCCTTTACCTCTTGTATCACCACCTACATTATCTATTTCATAGCCATCATATAAAATCCTAGATATAATTGTATCGCCATTCGGTAATTCTTTTGTAAAAATTTTTAATTTTTTCAAGTTTATTCTTCCGGCAGTTTCAAACGTACCTTCAAAAAATGTGCCTTTTTCTAAACTAACGTAACACATTGAATACTGTGCTTCATGTTCAACAAATCCATGTTTAACTTTAATTTTATCTAAATCTTTTAATTCATCGTTATCTATTACAGTATCAATAGTTTTAGCAGAATAGTCTAAAGATTTTACTTCTTCAATATCAACATTGCATGTATAATAATCTACACCATAATCATGTATATCTATATTTGGAGAATCATACCAATCATAATAATATCCTTCTTTTGGATCTTTAAGAAAATTAGCGTAATCTGGTATTTTAGTTTCCATTACATATTCTTCTGGTTGGCATATGTAATCTTCAAGATTTTTACCTTTCCAAAATTTATATTGATTTTCATGTATAGTACCGTAGACTTGTTCTGATCCATAACCTCGGATAGTAATTCTATAGTATCTCACAGGAGTTTTTATATTTTCAATTAATTTCTTTTTTTCTTTAGTCGGGACCTTTGCCATCTTTATATTCCATTTCAGTCTTTATTTCAGAGCCTTGTCTATCATTATAGATATCGCCTGCTAATGCCTGTATCTGATCTAACAAATATTGACATCTTATCTTGTCATATTTTTGGTCTGTCAATTTACTAAATTTATTTCTTTCTCTATGCAAATCAATTGCTATATCATGCATAAGATTTATTTTTTTTATTAGTTGTTCAATTGTATGATGCAAGATTAACCTCCATATACTACACATAATAGTATATTTTTAATACATTGTCAACCTCTTTATATGATAAATATCTAGTAGGAGCGTGAGGGCTCTTCGGAGATGCAAATGGATTTTCTTACCTTGATTGGAGAAGTCGGGTTTCCAATCGCCGGTGCATTGGCGGCTGGTTTATTCGTATTTACTACTATTAGATTTATACTTGCTGGTGTAACCAGTAGTGTAAACAGTTTAAAAAATATTATTATTTCTTTGGATAATCGTGTTCAAATAATGAATAATGACTTGGTAAAAATAGATGCTTTATTAAGTTATATATTAGATGTAAGACCTAGTGTAGATAGGATTGCGGCTAATGAAGGTAAAGAAGATGCCAGAAAGGATTAAATTATGATGTGGGTGGATTATGCTATCGACCAAGCAGGCGAAAATTTTACCATTAGAGGGGATTGGCCTGGAGAAGTAATGGGTTTAACCCAAGAAGGAAAATACAAAGGTAATCATTTGTATAAGCCAGGAGATGTTTTTGTAGTTAACAAATCCGGATGGCTTATAAAAACAGACGAAGTGAATAATCTTTTAGCAAAACATGAGGCGAGTAAGAATGGGTCTAGCACAAGCGATAAGTGATTATGGCTTTCCTATTGTTGCCGCTTGTGGATTAGGTTATTTTGTTTATTATATTTGGAAATGGGTCACTACAGAAATCAATCCTGTAGTAGGAGAAGCAACTGGAACTTTAATTAAGTTAGTAGATAGAGTACGTATGTTAGATAATGACATGATACGTCTCAATACAAAGTTGGCTATGGTATTAGAATATAGGAATCATATAGAACAAGCAACAGGCCGGAAATTTGATATTGACCTTGACGACATACTAAGTAAAAATAAAAGTTTTATTAATATGAGAGAGGAACTTTCAAAAAAGAATGGAGATTGAAGATAGACATCTAGTAAAAGCAACCGATAAACCAAAAAGTGATATAATTTGTGAAAGGTGTAAATGTCCTAGTCACTGTGATGAAATTTGTCCTTGCTGTCCAAACGATGTTTGTGGATTTTGTAATTGTATACGTTGCAACAATGATTAATTATTTTGTAGTTGCAATAAAAACACCATTCCAATCTTTTGGTAATGGCTGTGTTTTCATAAATTCACAACGTTCTTTCCACATTTCATAGTATCCTTGCATTTTTCCGTCAAAATTACTGTATAATTGATCACATAATTTTATTGCTTCGTCAAACTTCTGTTGTTTGTATAACTCATGCATTTGTACATGATACTTTTGACTTATTCTCCAAGCCGGCTTAGCATCATCTAATACTGTCCATATACCAATACCAACTGACTTGCCTTTTACTGCTAGGTCATCAACCTTGAGCCAAAAGAAATCTTCTTTTGTACGTTGATAGGTAGCATCACCTACTAATAAAACACAACCATACTCCTTACACTTGGATTCTATTCTAGCGGCTGTGCTGACTGAGTCTCCGAGGACGT
>MDSY01058184.1_pt1 | contig 23087 bp, 27 predicted proteins | sample 811131 | NCBI WGS metagenome assembly MDSY01 (sample SAMN05326643, study PRJNA326480) | marine metagenome | isolation source: seawater | place: Atlantic Ocean: South West | collected 2010 | reverse complement strand
TTTTTCTCGATACTTTTTTTTATAAAAATCTATTATAATTTTATATTTCTTTACATATTTGATTATTTCAGAAATAGAATGTGCCCATGGAATATCTAGAAGAATTTTTTTATAAATTCCAATTATGTTTTCAGAAATATTTCTTTCAGTAACAATAAATTTAGCATTAGGAAAAATTTTGATGATTAAATCTACATAAAAGAAGTTTTCTAAAGACTTATCAATTAATATATTTTGATTTGAAGAAGAAATATTAAAATTTTCCAAATTTGATAATATTTTTTCTTCTAACATACCCACATCTATTTCAAAATTATCTTGCAGTGTTTTATTAAAAAATTTATCACCATAAATATTTAATAAAGAATAATTAATCAAACTACTTTCTCCAAGTAATTGTTTAGATGTTTTTGAGGTCGATAATATCAGCTCTGTTATTGTTGAACCAGATCTTGGGAGTCCAATAATAAATATAGGTTTTATTTTTTTTAAAATATTTTTTGTAGAACTTTTAAAAACTAATCTATTATAAAAATAAGGAATAATATCTAGCCAATATTTATGAGATTTTTTATTAACATTATTTTTTAAAAAGAGACTATGAGCTAATTCTAAAAATTTGATTTCATTTAAATATTTTTTTTTTTTTTCAAAGTTTTTACTTAAAATAAAGTTTGCTAAAAATTTTTCTTTCTCTAATATTTTTTTTTCTTTAATAAGTCTTTTTATAAGAACTATTGTCTTATCGGTAAGATGATCAGCACTAAGTCTAATTAAATTATAATGAAAATTTAAGTTATTAGGTTCTATTTCATTTGCAATTTTATAAAATTTTTTTGCTTTATCTATTTTACCAATCCCTTCATAAAATAGGGCTAAGTTAGCTATTGTCGGTAAATGATTTTTATCAATTTCTAAGATTTTTTTATAAATTTTTTCAACATCTTTAATTTCACGGGTTTTTATATTTAAATTTGCTAAATTAAATAGTGCTTCACAATCATTTGGTTTAATTTTCAAGTGAAACATTAGGTAGTTTTTTGAATTTTTTAATTCGTTTAGGTGAATACATACTTGCGATAATGTAAAATATATATTCTCATATTTATCTTCTAAATTTGGCTGATTATTAATAAATTTTACTTTTATTTTTTCTAATTCTACTAATCCAGCCTTGGCTTCCTTAAATTTTTTTTTATGTATTAAATTTGCAATATTTTGTAATTCCATAATAATAATATTAAATATTTAATAATAATTTGATTTAATAAATTTTAATATCTATGTTAATGTTAATTATTAATTATTAAATGAATAATTTACCAAAAAAAATACCTGTTTTTCCTTTAAGTAATTTTATAATTTTTCCAAAAACTAGCGTTCCGCTTAATATATTTGAACCAAGGTATATTGATATGATTAATGATAGCTTGCAAACAAACAAGTTTGTTGGAATGATACAACCTAGATCCTCAAAAAAAGTTGATAATAGCTCAATACAACTTCATGATATTGGTTGTTTAGGTAAAATAACTAATTTTAAAGAAACTGATGATGGAAAATATTTAATCGATTTAAAAGGTTTGATTAGATTCAAAATCATTAATGAAATAAATTCTGACAAAAAATATAGGCAGTGTGAGATTAGTTATGATGATTTTTTACATGATCTCAGTGAAAAAAAAGAAGATCTAAAGTTTGCAGATCTAGAATTAATTTTTAAAGATTTAAGATCTTTATTCGAAAAAAGAGGATTTATAATAAACTGGAAAGCTTTAGAAAAACAGAGTTTAGACGAAACTATCAATGCACTTGCAATGGCATCTCCATTTAGCCTTGAAGAAAAACAAGTGCTATTAGAAGCAAAAAATTTAAACACAAGAAAAATTAAAATTGCGGAAATTTTAAACACTTATACATATGATCAATATGAAAACACTACAGTGCAATAAAATTTAATCTAAATCCCGATATCAGCAAACTTTTTAATATAATTATTTAAAAATTTATTTTTATTTATTAATTTTGCTGATTTACTAAAAAGATTATTTTTAAATTTACGTTCCAAATTAAATAATTCGTAAATCCAATCTATACTTTTAGAGAAAATGAAATTTTTATCTTTCATTTTATTTTCAAAATCTACACAGATAGAATTGTCAAAATCTAGCCCAAGATTTATTCTTTCATCAATTATTGAGATTAATTCTTTTATATCTCTTAATGTCATATTAAATCCTTGGCCAGCTAAAGGATGAACTGTATGTAATAAATCACCGAATGCTAAAATATTATCTTTGTAATATTTTCTTAAATTTGAAGATTTTAATTTAAATGATGAAATTTTATTTATTTTAGAAATTTTATATTTTGGATTAAATTTTTTAATTATTTTATTAATATGAACTTTATTATCGTCTGTTCTGAACGAACAAACAACTGACGTTTTATCCTTAGATATTGGTAAAAATGCAATTGGACCTTTCTTAGTAAAAACTTGAATTGCAGTATTGTTGTCGATTATCTTTTTGTGATTAATAATTGTTGTATATGCTTGACTATTATAATCTTTTTTCAAATTATTAAAAAAAAACTTTTTCGTAATTTCGTGTGTAAAATCACAGTTAATTATTAATTTATAATCTTTTGTAATAATATTTTTATAATTTAAGTTTTTTTTATAATTAAATAAACTATTTTTTTTTAATTTTTTATTAAGCTTTGTATATAATTGTTTATTTTTTATAATTGAAAAAAGAATTTTTCCACTTTTTGAAAAGTTTAAAACCTCATCTTTAGAACAATTTTCTGTATAAACTTTAATTTTTTTTATTTTCCACTGAATTTTTTCAATATTTACAATATGTTCATTTATGTATTTAATATTGGAATCTGAAATACCCAGAGTACGCGTTTGGTCATAGTTTGTGAGTCTATTCCTGTAAGAAATATCAACAGATACACCTCTGTTAACCAGTGCCAGTGCCAGCGTTAGGCTGATAAGACCATTCCCAATAATACAAACTTTCATAACAAATCAATTTTAACAACAAAAATTAGATGATACAAAGTGTTAAATTTGATTCATCTATTATGAATATAAAAAAAATAGCAAATAGCACTTTACAATTTATAATAAAAAAGTTGGTAGAAATATTCGGATTATCAATATCTTTTATCGGTATATTGTTGTTAATTTCACTATTTTCTTATTCTCCAGAAGATCCCAACTTTATATTTTCTGATAAAACCAAAATTAATAATATATTGGGGTTTTATGGAAGTTATTTTTCAGATTTTTTTTTTCAATCAATTGGTCTGGTTTCTTTCTTAATTTCTCTTACACTCTTATTTACTGGGATTAATATCCTAAAATCAAAAAATGCATTATTATTAATTGAAAATATATTCTACGTGATTTTGTATTGTATTTCATTTTCACTTTTTTTAAGTTTTTTTTATCAAGATACTTTTAAATTATATATTAATGGTAATGGTGGTTTTACAGGAGACTATCTTAACAAAACTTTTTTAAATTCTTTAATTTTAAAAAATGAAAATCTTTTTTATTATCTTTTAATTTTTATAACATTTTTTCTTTTTTTAATTAGTGTTAATTTTAATTTAAGAAAATTTTTGAATTTTATAAAAAAAATACTTACAACAAATAATCAAAAAAATTACACCGATAAAAATGAGATTATTAATGAATATATTCCTCAAGATGAAATAAAAAATTTAATTCAGGAGGACTTGCCTTTTATTAAGGCCGAAAAAACAAAATCAGAATCAAAATCAAAATTTGAATTACCAAATATTGATTTACTTAAAATTCCCTCAAAAAAAGAAAGGTCAAGTTTAAGCAAGAATGAAGACCAAGATCCTGACTTCCTCGAAAAAATTTTATTAGATTTTGGGGTTGATGGAAAGATTAAAAAAGTAAGTCATGGTCCTGTGGTTACTTTGAATGAGTTTGAGCCTGCTGCTGGTATCAAAGTTTCAAAAATAATTAATCTATCAGATGATATAGCTAGAAATACCAGTTCAGACTCTGCCAGAATTGCTACTATACCAGGAAGTAATACTGTTGGAATTGAGCTTCCCAACACTACAAGAGAAAATGTTTTTTTAAGTGAAATTTTAACTAGTTTAGATTTTAAAAAAAAAGAAATAAAATTACCAATAGCTCTAGGTAAAAATATTTCTGGAAGCCCTGTTGTTGGTGATTTAGCTTCAATGCCTCACTTACTTATTGCCGGTACAACTGGTTCAGGTAAATCAGTTTGCATTAATACTATAATTCTTTCACTACTTTACAGACTTACACCTGAACAATGTAAATTTATTTTGATTGATCCCAAAATGTTAGAATTATCTACCTATGAAGGAATACCTCATTTAATTTGTCCTGTAATTACTGAAGCAAAAAAAGCAGCTTCTGTATTAGGTTGGGTGGTAAAAGAAATGGAAAGTAGATACAGGTTAATGACAAAAGAGGGAGTAAGAAATATTGATAGCTATAATACAAAGCATAAATTTCCTATGCCTTATATTATTGTAGTTGTTGATGAAATGTCAGATTTAATGCTTGTGGCTGGAAAAGAAATTGAAAATTATATCCAGAAATTATCACAAATGGCAAGAGCCGCAGGCATTCATATCATTATGGCAACTCAAAGACCTAGTGTAGATGTGATTACTGGGACTATTAAAGCCAATTTTCCAACAAGAATTTCATTTCAAGTAAGCTCAAAAATTGATAGTCGAACTATTTTGGGTGAACAGGGTGCTGAGCAATTGTTGGGAAAGGGAGATATGCTGTACATGTCATCTGCTAACAGAATCCTTAGAATTCATGCTCCATTTGTCTCAGATGTAGAAATTGAAAAAATTAATAATCATTTAAGATCTCAAGCAGAGCCTGATTATGTTGATGAAATACTAACTTTTGCTGATGAAAAAGAGATTGGAGATAACTTAAAAATTAGTGCTGAAAAAGATGGGCTATATCAGGAAGCACTACAAATAATCAAATCTGAGGGTAAGGCTTCCACCTCCTTCTTACAAAGAAAATTACAGATTGGATATAATAGAGCTGCTCGTATTATTGATATGATGGAAACCGAAGGTATAGTGAGTAAAGCTAATCACGTTGGAAAAAGAGATGTTCTTTAACAAGAAAATAACAATATTAATTTCTTTAATTATTTTTTTTTCAACAATTTCTTTTGCTGATATTAAAGAAAACTTAATTAATAATTTACAAAATACTCAAAATTTAAATTTTAATTTTGAGCAGAACATTAATGGCAAGATTGAAACTGGAAACTGTACTATAGAATATCCCAAAAAAATTTTTTGTAGTTATAATTTAGAAAGTGAAAAATTATTAATTTCTGATGGTAAATACCTCGTCATAAATACAAAATTTAAAAGTTATTATAGATACCCTGTTGATAAAACTCCTTTAAATTATATTCTGGATAAAGAGTTTTTGATTAAAAAAATTAAAAATTTAGATCAAAGAATTATAAATGATGAATTTTTAAATTTTACAATTTTTAAAAATCAAAATGAAATTAATCTCTTTTTTGATAAAAACAAATTTGATTTAGTGGGTTGGCAAACAATTGATATTTATCAAAATCTCAACATCACCTATATTTCCTCTATACAAAAAAATCAAATTTTAAAAAAAAATTTATTTAAACTTCCAGAAAGAGATTAAATTTCAATTACCTCATTTTTAAAAATTTTCATTCCTCGTTTCAGATAATTGTTAAGGGCATTTTCGTGGTCTAATGAACATGTGTGAACCCAGACTCTTTTGATAATTTTACTCTTAAATGAATTTTTTATGGCTGAACTTAAAAGATAAGAACCCAATTTTTGATTATGATAATTTTTTAAAAGTCCAAGGTAAGCTATTTCAACTTCTTTTTTTTCATTGTAAAAGATTAGCTCATAATATCCAGCTAAATCATTATTAATTTTTAAAATATAAGTTTTAATGTTTTGATCTGACGTATATTTTATCCATTGATTTTCTGACCAGTTTAATCGATCGGTCCAATTATGTTTTTTTCCAACAATTTTATAAAAAAATTTATTAATTTGGAAATCATCAGGGTCCAAAAAGATTATTGAACATCTTAATTTTGGTGGATTGTCTTCTTTTAGATTTTCTACAGAGGTTATTTCAAGGTAGTTTCTTTCAACTTTTTTAATCACTCTACCATCTTGCCAATTTTTTCACCGCCAAACAAATGAAAATGTAAATGAGGTACTTCTTGGCCACCATTTTCACTAATATTTGCTAATGTTCTATACCCTTTGCCAGTATCAGCAGAAATTCCCAATTTTTTAGCAACACTATTAATCCCTTTTATCATTCCAACTATTTCTTCGGGACTAGCTTTATTACTAAAATCATCAAGATCTATATATTTGCCTTTTGGAATTACTAGCACATGAATTTTTTTTTGAGGATTGGTATCATAAAATGACAGAACAAACTCATCTTCATATACCTTTTTACATGAAATCTCTTTTCTTAGAATTTTAGCAAAAATATTATTATTATCATAACTCATTTTTTTCTTTTTTCTAACTCACACATAATTTCTTCTATTTTAATATCATTAGCTTCTAAATATATTGCTAGATGATACAAAACATCAGCCGCTTCATGAGTTTTATTACTACTTTGTTCTACAGATTCAATTAATTCATTTATTTCTTCAAGTACCTTGGCTTTACTCAAAGTTTTGTTTGTTAATAATTTATTAGTATAAGATCCTTTGATAGGGTTTTTTTTTCTGTCTCTTGCAAGATGGAATAGGTTTTCAAGTTCTTTAAGCATTTTTCTATATAAATATAATATTATTTTAATCCAAATATATTTTATCTAATAGTTTAATCAAATCAGTATTTATATACATGGAGCCTTTTTTTGATAAATGAGAACCATCTACAACAAAAATATGATTAGATGAATGTGCTAAACATCTATTTGGAATTTCCTTATTACAAAATTTTTGATGAGGGTAAATTTTAAATAAGTTCTTATGATTTAATTCATCAAATTTATCAAATATTTTTTTTGTATTTATAATATATTCATCATAATCTAAATAGATAAAATTTTTATTGTTCTTTAGGCGATCAAAAAATAATGTTTTATTTTCATTAAATTGCTTTTCGATAAGTTTTGACACATTCGTTGACCATTGAGGAATTGGATACATTAAGATTATTTTGTAGTTTAAATTTAAATATTTATTAATATTATAAATAAAGTTTGAGAGATCTTCATCGTTATTTTTAGAAATATTTTTATAATTTAAATGTAATATAATTGTAGACTTCTTATATTCTTGAATTTTAATATTTCTTTTTTTTTGTATTTTAGGATTACAAAAACTATCTTCTTTATTATTTTTTGTTTTGTCAAAAAAGTCACAACCAGCATTCGTCATCGGTATAAAATTTATATTACGATTGATTAGGTTATTTTTAAGTTCTTCTTGAATGGATGCCATAACTGAGTCACCTATTAAAAAAACTGTTTCATTTTTTGGATCATCTCCAAACCTACAGAAAAAAGTTTTTCTTTGAAAACATGGCTTGTTAAATTGTTTTGTAGTAAACCAAGTCTGATCGTACAGATCTACTAAAATTTCTGGGTATAATTTTTTTTGTTTTTGAGGCAAAAAAACTGATAAAAAAATTAAACAACAAATAATTGGTAAAAGAATTAATTTTAGATTTCTATTAGATATAATTTTCTTATTTCTAAATTTCTTTTCAACATAATGATAAGTAAGTATTGATAAAATAAAAGAAATTATAATAAGCAATATTTTTATAAACGAGTTGTTTTCTGTAATCCCTGAGATTTTTCCCAGCGATAAGATTGGGTGATGCCACAGATATAACGAATAGGATATTAATCCTATACTAACCATTATTTTATTTGAAAGTATTTTTGATAAAAAATTATCATCTTTTTTATTATTAATTATTAAACAGCATCCAATTATAGGAATTAAAGTTAAATAAGTAGGATGTTTATGTGGGTCATCAAAAAAATAAAATGAAAATAAAATTAGTAACAATCCTATAAATGGCAAATATTTATTTTCTTTTATTATTTTTTTTTCATTAAAATGTTTTAATGCAACTAGACCACCTATCATGAGTTCCCATGCTCTGGTAACAATCATATAAAAATTAAATGAAGCGTGGTTTTCACTAATAATTGAAGCGAATAAAACTGAGATTATAATAATAAAATAAAAAAGATATTTTATTTTAAATTTAAAAAAGTTGATGCAAAAAACAAAAAAAATAGGGTATAAAATATAGAATTGTTCCTCAACTGCAAGTGACCAAGTGTGTAATAATGGTTTGCTTGAAAGTATTGTTTCTCCATATGCCTGTCCAGAATAATGAAAATAAAAGTTTGAATAAAAAAATATGGATGAGATAACAGAATTTATATAAGCTTTAAATTGTACTGGTAATAAAAAAAAATAAGTTAAAAATAAACTAAAAGACAAAACGACTAAAAGTGCAGGCAATAGCCTTCGAATTCTTCTTTCGTAAAAATTTAAAAAAGAGAAGGTTTTTTTGGTTTTATTTTCTTGATAAATTATAGAGGTAATTAAATATCCTGAAATAACAAAAAAAATATCTACTCCTAAAAAACCTCCAGATAAAAAAAATTTGTTTCCTATTAAAATTTCTGAATGATAAAAAATTACACCTAAAACGGCTATAGCTCTCAGACCATCTATATCTTTTCTATAAGGCATAATTTGTAATCATTTTTAAATTCTAACAGGTATACCTTTGGTAATTAAATATTCTTTTGCTTCTTTAATACTAAATTTCCCATAATGAAAAATTGAGGCCGCTAATACTGCGCTGGCATTAGCTTTTTTTATGCCATCAGCTAAATGATCTAGATTTCCCACTCCTCCTGAAGCAATCACTGGTAAATTTACAATTGAAGATATCTTTGATATTAACTCAATATCATAACCAACTTGTGTTCCATCTCTATCCATTGATGTAATCAGCAGTTCACCTGCTCCACTATCTTCCATTTTTTTTGCAAACTCTAAAGCGTCTATACCAGTTTTATTTCTTCCACCATGAGTAAACACTTCATATTTATCTCCACTTAGTTTTGCATCAATAGCAACAACAATACATTGAGATCCAAACTTTTTTGAACTTTCCAAAACAACTCCTGAATTCTGTACAGCAGCTGTATTAATTGAGATTTTATCTGCTCCGCAATTTAGTAACTTAGAAATATCTTCAATATTTCTAACACCACCACCAACTGTTAAAGGAACAAAACATTTTTTTGAAGTTCTCTCTACAACGTCGTAAATTGTATTCCTGTTTTCATTAGAAGCGGTTATATCTAAAAAACAAATTTCATCAGCTCCACCATCACTGTAAATTTTAGCTTGTTCCACGGGGTCTCCGGCATCTTTAAGATCTATAAAATTTATACCTTTTACAACACGGCCATTTTTAACATCTAGACAAGGTATTATTCTATTTTTAAGCATCTTCTTTTACTAATTCCTTTAATTGAATATCACCATCATAAATAGCTTTTCCAACTATTATACCTTCAATATTATTTAAACACTTGGCTTTTTTGATATCTTTTATTGATGAAACTCCACCAGAAATAATTACTGGATAGCTCGATATCTCAGCAACTTTTGTTGTCTCTTCAAAATTAGGACTTTGTTTGGTGCCATCTCTATTTATATCTGTATAAATCAACCTACTCACACCGTAATCATTTACTTCTTTAAGAAAATCTAAAGTTAATCGATTAGAACTTTCTTTCCAACCAGATACAGATAAATATCCATCTTTAGCATCTAAACCCAATGCAATTTTATTAGGAAATTTTTGGCAAGCTTCTTTTAAAAAGTTTTTATCCTTTATAGCCGCACTTCCTAAAATAACTTTTTCAACACCAATATCCATATATTTTTGAATACTATCAATGCTTCTAATTCCTCCACCTACTTCAATTTTTAAATCAAATTTATTAACTATTTCTTTAATAATATCTAAATTAACTATTTCTCCAGTCAATGCTCCATCTAAATCAACAATATGTAAATTTTTAAAACCATAATCTTTATATTTGCTAGCTTGATCAGCTGGGGAAATTTCATATTCAGTTTTATTTTCAAAGTCTCCTTTAACTAACCTCACGCACTTTTTATCTTTAATATCTATAGCAGGGAATATTTTCATTAATTTTTTTTAAACTTTTTCATTTTTATAAATTTAAAAAGTTATCAATAATTTTAAGCCCAATTTTGTCACTCTTCTCAGGGTGAAATTGGGTTCCAAAAATATTCTCTTTTTCAACAGAGCAGACTATGTTTGAGGAGTAATTTGTTGTTGCAGAAATTACATTTTTATCCTTTGGAATAAATTCATAACTATGTACAAAATACATGTGAGAATTATTTTTTATATCATTAAAAATTTTACTTTCTTTAACAATATTAATTTCGTTCCAACCAATGTGGGGAAGTTTATATTTATTATTTTGATTATCTATTTTGGATACTTTTCCAGAAATCCAACTTAAACCCTTTGTTTCAGTTTCCTCATAACCAATATCTGCAAACATTTGTAATCCAACACAAATTCCAAGCAGTGGTTTTTTATCACTAATTGCAAATTCGTTTAGAGTATCAACTAAGCCATTTATACTATTTAAGGCTTCAACACAGCTCTTAAACGAGCCCTGGCCTGGTAATACTACTTTATCACTTAATTTAATCTTATGTAAATCTGATGTTATTTCTATATTAACTTTATGCTTAGCAACTTCCTTAAAGGAGTTAATGACAGAGCTTATATTGCCCGAGTTATAGTCAACAATTGTGACGTTCATTTAAACTTATAAATAACCTTTTGTGGAAGGAATTGATTTTTTATTCCTTGGATCCATTTCTAATGCTACTCTTAAAGATCTCGCCAAACCTTTAAAACAAGATTCTATAATATGATGGCTATTATCACCATAGATATTCTCAACATGTAAAGTAATCCCCGCAGCTTGAGAAAAAGCTTGAAACCATTCTTTAAATAACTCTGTATCCATTTCACCAAGTTTTTCTACTTTAAGCTTAACTTTCCAAATCAAATAGGGTCTGTTTGACATATCAATAGCAACACGTGTAAGAGTCTCGTCCATTGGTATCATTGTATGAGCATATCTTCTTATTCCTAAAAATTTGTTTGATGCCTTTTTTAAAGCTTCACCGATCACAATACCAGTATCTTCTGTTGTATGATGAAGATCAATATGTGTGTCTCCTTTTGCTTTAATATTCATGTCAATTGAAGAATGCTTGGATAGCTGCTCAAGCATATGATTTAGGAAACCAATGCCAGTATCAATGTTATATTTTCCATTACCATCGATATTAAGATCAACACTGATGCTAGTCTCTTTGGTTTTTCTACTAATTTTGCCTTTACGCTTCATAATTAAAAACAGGTATACATATATTATTCAATTATGGCAATAATACTAAACCTGCACTTGAACTATTTAATTTAATCTCCATTTATAAGCTATGACAACGATTGTACTTGTTAGAAAAAACAATGAAGTAGTAGTTGCAGGTGATGGTCAGGTTAGCATGGGTAACACTGTAGTCAAAAGCACCGCATCAAAAGTAAGAAAAATTGAAAAAAGAAATGTAGTGGCAGGTTTTGCTGGATCAACTGCAGACGCATTGACCCTATTTGAAAGATTAGAGGCTAAAATAGAAAAACATGCAGGAAATTTATCAAGAGCTGCTGTTGAGTTAGCAAAAGATTGGCGAACAGACAAATATTTAAGAAGATTAGAAGCACTTATGGCTATAGGAGACAAAGAAAATAGTTATATAATTTCAGGGACTGGTGACGTACTTGAGCCTGAGGGTGATGTTATCGGAATAGGATCTGGTGGAAACTATGCTTTAGCAGCAGGAAAAGTTTTAATGAATACAAACATGAGTGCTGAGGAAGTGGCAAAAAAATCAATCCAAGTGGCTTCAGAAATTTGTGTTTTTACAAATAACAATATTAAAATTGAAAAAATATAATGGAAAAATCAAATGTAACACCGCTTGTGCAAAAAGAAAAAAATTCCAAAAAAAATGAGTCTTTGGTTAGTTCCTTATCGCCAAGAGAAATAGTTTCAGAATTAGATCGTTTTGTTGTGGGTCAGAACAAGGCTAAAAAAGCAGTTGCTGTTGCTTTAAGAAATAGATGGAGAAGACAAGCTTTAAAAGGGGAAATGAAAAATGAAGTTTTGCCCAAAAATATTCTTATGATTGGACCAACAGGTGTGGGTAAAACTGAGATATCCAGAAGATTGTCTAAATTAGCTGAAGCACCTTTTGTAAAAGTTGAAGCTACTAGATTTACTGAAGTTGGTTATGTAGGAAGAGACGTTGAACAAATAGTCAGAGATCTTGTTGAAATTGCTATCTCAATGGAGAAAATAAAAAAAAGGAAAGAAGTGTTTACAAAAGCACAAAAGCTTGCAGAAGAAAAGGTCCTTGATGCTTTGGTTGGAAAAAAAGCAAGTTTGGCAACTAGGGAAAGCTTTAGAAAAAGACTTAGAGATGGTGACCTTGACAACAACGAAATTGAAATTGCTGTAAATGATGCTGGTACAAATAACACTTCCTTTGAAATTCCTGGAATGCCAGGAGCAAATGTTGGCATGATTAATATTGGTGAAATGCTTGGAAAATCAATGGGCACAAAAGAAAAAAAGAAAAAAATGACTGTTAAAGAATCTCATGATATTCTTATTAATGATGAGTCGGATAAATTAATTGAAGATGATAAAATTATTAAAGCTGCAAAAATATCAACAGAAAATAATGGAATAGTATTTTTAGATGAAATAGATAAAATTTCAGGAAGAACAGATAAAATCGGTGGTGATGTATCTAGAGAGGGTGTACAACGTGACTTGCTGCCCCTAATTGAAGGAACAACTGTAAACACAAAGCATGGTCCAATAAAAACTGATCATATTTTATTTATTGCTTCAGGTGCTTTCCAACTGGCAAAACCATCGGATCTACTCCCTGAGCTACAAGGTAGATTACCAATCAGAGTTGAGCTTGAAGCTTTAACTAGTGATGATTTTAAAAGAATCTTAAAAGAGCCTGATTTTAGTTTAATTAAGCAATATGTTGCATTGCTAAAAACAGAAAATGTAGATTTAGATTTTACTGAGGATGGGATCAATACCATTGCAAATATTGCTTCCGAAGTTAATACAACTGTTGAAAATATTGGTGCGAGAAGATTACACACTATTATTGAAAAAATTCTTGATGAAATTAGTTTTACAGCTACCGATAGATCAGGTGAAAAAATTATTATTAATAAAGAGTATATTGATAAAAACTTAGATAGTTTGGTAAAAGATACAGATTTATCTAAGTTTATTTTATAATCTTTTTTAAAAATACATAAAAAGCACCGCCACCACCATCATCTACGTCAGCATCTTTCATTTCAATAATTTTTTTCATTAGACTAATATTATTTCGAATAAATTCAGGCACTGAATACTTTAAAATACTCAAATCTTTTGATACATACGGGTTTTTTTTATTTTGAGAATGAAGTCCTTTTCCTGTAATTATCTTTACTTTTGAAATGTTTTCTTTAAATGATTTATCTATTATAGTTTCAACTTTTTTATTTGCTTCCTCAAGACTATAGCCGTGTAAATCTATTATTTTGGTTTTAAAAACTTCATTTTTTATTAATGCTGTGTCTTTATTAGTTAATTTTTCATCTTTCTTTAAAAAATCATCCCAGTCTTTTTTATCTTTATCTGTTATATTTTTGTTCAACTAAGAAATAGTCTCAACTAATTGCCAGTTTGGGCTGTTGGAGCTTGTGTCTCTAGAAAATACCCAGGTATCATATATTTTTTTTACTTTTTCTGGATCACCAGAAACAATCTTTTTTTCTTTGTCTTTGATACATGTGATTACCTCAGCAACAAAATCAACTGTCACTCTTAAAATTTTATCTAATTTTTTGTGTTCTTTTATGGACGCAGAATTTATGCCTATAAAAGTTATTTCTGCAAAATGTCCTCTTCTACCTCTATCCAATAATGCATCGTTAAACTGATTATAAATTTTTTTACTTAATAGAGGCTTGCTTGTAGTTAATTTATTATCGTTATCACCAAAATCAGTTATAATTGTTTCATAAGCAATTTTTGCTCCCTTTAAAAATTCTTTTTGAGCCTCATCGTTAAATTTTTTTATTAAAACATTTGGTATCAGGGGTTGGGCTTTTTCCAAAACGCTTTCAAATTGCGGGGGTGTTTTACCTTCAAATCCTGTTCTTTTACCCAGTATACCTCTTAATCTTAAAAAAATAAAACCAGCTATCATTGCTAATAAAATAATATCTATATATTCGAAACTATAATTCATGAGATGAATGTAATTACTATGTTGATTAATTTCAACTAACAATTACATTATAGACAAATGAACTCAGTATTATTAGCAATAATTTTAATTCCTATTTTGGAAATTTACCTATTTATTAAAATTGGATCACAAATTGGGGCTCTAAATACAATACTTCTAATTATTATTACTGCAATAATAGGTGTTTATTATGCAAAATATGAAGGTCTTAACACTATTAAGTCGGGGTTTATGCAAGCTGTTAAAAATGAATTACCCGCTTATGAAATTATTTCAGGTGCAGCAATTGCTTTTGCAGCATTACTTCTCATAATTCCTGGTTTTGCAACAGATTTTTTTGGTTTTTTATTAATTTTTCCCATCACGAGAAAATTAATATTTGGAAATTTGTCCAACAAATTTAAAAAACAAAAAGTAGAAAAAAATAATTTTATAGATGGTGAATTTGAAGATATAGATGAAAATGATGACAAAAAAATTTAAGATCTTAGCAAAATACATTAAAGATATGTCAAGCGAGACTCCAGATGTAGAAACTTTTTTATTTGTTAAAGATAATATTTCTAATTATGAACTTAATATTGACATCACATCAAACGCATTAAAGAATAAACTTATTCAAGTTAATATTACATTAAAGTTTGAGGATAAAAGTACTAATGAAAAAAAATCATATTATGAAATAGTTTATTCTTCAGTAATTAAAATTGATGACGATATAAAAGATAAAAAGGATTTGGAAAGGATAATTTTAAGCGAAGTACCTAGCGAAATATATCCAGATTTAGAAAAAATATTTTTGAATTTAATTCATAACTCGGGACATCCGGGAATTAAACTTGAGAAGAAAGTTGATTTTAATAAACTTTATAAGGATAAATTTAGTTAAAAAAATTTTTTTTCAAATTTTTTTTTAGATAGTCTTTATGTTTTGTCACTTCTTCTGAACTTGGAAGTATAATCTTTTTAGAATATAATATTTCTTTTAAATTATCCTTAAGATTTTTTTCTTCAAAGTTTAGAAAATTTAGAGTGGGTTCTTTTTGATCAATTAGATTAATATATACTTTCGCTAATAAATCACAGTCAATTAACGCTGTATGTTGAACTCTTTTAGAGTTGTCAATTCTATATCTTTTACATAAGGCGTCTAAACTTATTGAGGATCCTGGAAACTTATCTCTAGCAATAATTAGTGTGTCTACAATCTCATTATTAATTTTTTTTTTTCCAATAAGCTCAAGTTCATGGTTTAAATGTCCAACATCAAATTGTGCGTTATGGATTATTAATTTTTTTCCATCAATAAAATTTAAGAATTCATCAACAATCTCTTTGAAAAATTTTTGACTAGATAAAAAATTATCAGTATATCCGTGAACTTCTAATGCCTTTTGTGAAACTTTTCTCTCTGGATTTAAATAAGTATGAAATTTTTTTTGTGTTGGAACCAAGTTATCTAACTCAATACATCCTATTTCAACAATTCTATGTCCTTCTTTTGTAGATAACCCTGTTGTCTCAGTATCCAGTACTATTTCTTTCATAATATAATTCTATTTATTATATCTTTTACAGATTTTTGAACCACATTCTTTTTAAAATTATTTTTAATAATAAAATTTGATCTTTTTTTCTTTTTATCAATTGAGAATTGAAGATTTTGCAATCTTTTAAAAACTATTTTATTAAAATTTTTTCTTTTTTTAATTCTTAGCGATATATCGGTGCTTTTTGATTCAACAAATATTATCTTATCGTTTGCTTTGTTTAGTTTATTTTCTAAAAAAAGAGGTATATCCAAAACAACAATTTTTTTCTTTTTGTTTTTTTTTAAAAAAATATTAAGATATTTTCTTACCTCAGGATGAACGACAGAAGAGATTATTTTTATATTTTCTTCATGCTCTTTTACGGCTTTAATTAATTCGTTTTTTTGTATAGGAAAAGTATAAAAAAAATTGGGTAATTTTTTTTTTAATTTTTGATAAATTTTTTTGTCCTTAGCATAAATTTTTGAAACAATTTTATCAGCATTGAATATTGGATAACCAAATAATTTAGAAATAAAGGTTTTCCCAGAACCAATTTTACCAATTAATGCTACTCTAATCATTATATAAAAATTCTATAAGTTTATTATCAATCTTTGGTGACAAGTTGTGCCATAAATAAAATGCCTTTTGTGCCTGATATAAAAACATGTCTTTCCCATTAATTATTTTATGACCTTTTTTTTCTGCTTCTTGTAAAAAGTTTGTTTTTGATGGATTATAAATTACGTCATAAAATATTTTTTTTTCTGATATTTGTGAAAAATTTAAATTAAATTTTTCATTTCTTTTTAACCCAATACTAGTGGCATTTATGAACATATCACAATTTTCAATAATGCCCCATTTAAGTATTTTAATATCTTTAAATCTTTTTTTGATAATTTCTGCTTTTTCTTGAGTTCTGTTAGAAACAAAAATTTTCCTTATTTTTAAATTATTTAAAGCTGAGATAATTGAAGGCACAACTCCACCAGCTCCAAATATAAAAACAGATTTGTTTTGGATGCTTATTTTTTGATTTGTTATTGATTTTTCAAAACCATAAACATCAGTATTATCTCCGTATATTTTTCCTTTTTTATTAAAAATTGTATTAACTGAATTTGTTTCTTTTGCTAAATCTGATTGATCTTCCAGGAAAGGTATTACACTTTGTTTATATGGAACTGTAACGTTCATGCCATAAATATCTCCTGTCTTAATTTTTTTTATTATTTTTTCTATCTCATTTTTTTTGAGAGTTTTTTTTTCGTAAGACGCATCAATATTATTTTCTTTAAACCAGTAATTGTGGATTTTGGGTGACAATGAGTGTTTTATTGGTTTCCCAATTATTATATGTTTTTTCATTTTTAATTATAATTTTCCAAATATTCTTTTATCTTTATAATTGGTAATCCCATGATTGTATTTTTATCTCCTTCTATCTTAGAAAATAATGTTTTTCCCAGACTCTCTATCTGATAGACATTATATGAATACAAAGCTTCATCACTAATTTTTGATAAATAATCTTCCAATTCCTTTGTTGAAAAATTTTTCATTATTAATGTTGCCCTATCAGTATAATTCCAAATCATATTACCATTCTTACAAATACAAACGGAGCTGATTAGCTTGTGTGATTTTCCATTCAATAATTTTAATATTTTTAGAGCCTCGCCTCTATTACTTGGCTTTGAAATAATATTTCCCTCCAAATCAATTACACTATCTGCACCTAGAACCATTTGATCTTCATGTTTTAAACTAACCTTACTAGCTTTAAGTTCTGCTAAATTCTTAGAAATAACTTCTGGAGAAGCTTTTATTTTTGTTAAAGAATTTTTAATAACATCTTCATCAATATTTGACGGCACGACTATAAATTTGATATTATTAGAGTGTAAAATTTCTTTTCTGACCTTACTTTTCGAAGCTAAAATAATTTTTTCAATCATTTTTGATTATAAATTTCATAAATTTTAATAATTGATGCAGCAGTCTCCTCAACTGATTTTCGTGTAACGTCAATGCTAGGCCATCCATATTTCCTATATGTTTTTTTTGCATTATCAATTTCTTTCTGTATTTCTTCAATGCTTGTATATTTTTTATTAGTTGTCTCCTTCAAGGTATTCATGCGGTTCTTCCTTAGATCTACTAATCTTTCTGCCTCAGTATTTAATCCAACAACACAACCAATTTTAGGATTTTTCTTAAGCACTTGAGGTAAAGACTGTTCATTAACCAATGGAATATTTGATGTTTTAAATCCTTTGTTTGCTAAATAAATGGACGTTGGTGTTTTACTTGTTCTGCTAACTCCCAACAAAATTATGTCTGCTTTATCAATCTCATTTAATAAGTTACCATCATCATGGTTCATGGTAAATTGAATTGCCTCTATTCTTTCATAATATTCGTCATTTAGAACATGCTGACCACTTGGTTCATGTGAGGCTTTTTGATTTAACAATTTTGAAAAGCTTAAAATTAAATTTCCTAAAATGCCAAAACAAGGAATGTTTCTATTGTTGCTTTGATTTGCTAAAAATTTTGCCAAACTATTATCCACTATCGTATACAATATAATTGCATTCGGATTTTTTTTTGCATCATCTAAAATTTTTAACATTTGATTTTCTGTTCGAGTAAATGAGCATGGATGGATTTTATATTCAATATTTTTAAATTGAGCCTTAAGTGCCAAAAAAATTCTTTCTAAAGTTTCACCTGTAGAATCTGAAATTAAATAAATTTGATGTATTTTGCTCATTTTATAATTTAATTTACATTGTAAAACCAAAAAGTTATATTTATATAATAAAATAATTTTTTTTAATTACATACATAAATTTCTTAATGTTTAACAAATCACGTTTAGATAAAATAAATCTTAGTAATTTACTGGATATATCGAATGTTTTAAAAAAATATGAATATTCCGTATATAAAGGAACTTTACTAGGACTTGTAAGAGATGGGGGTATTATTAAAGGAGACGACGATGTTGATATCTTAATGGACATTAAAAATAGAAAAAATGTAAAAAAAGAGATATTAAAATTAAAAAAATTTAAGGTTAATACTAAAGTTTCGAGTGATTATTTTATACAATTTGTAAATGAAAAACACGTAAAATCTTTCGTAGATATTTATTTTTTTATTGATATTAAAAAAAATAATTATGTAATAGAAAAACATAATTTTTTATCCTTTATTAATAACAAGAAATACGAAATCCATATACCTAAAAAATTAATTTTTCCTTTTAAAAAATCCAAATATTTAAAAAATGTAAAATTACCAAACAATCCCAAAGGAATGTGTAAATATTTATATGGTAAGTCTTGGGTTAAGCCTATTAAAAAAAATAGTGGCTATAGAGTTGAAATCATTAGAAATAAACCTTTAATAATCCAAAGAAGCAGACTTGGGTATTTTACAAGATATATTAAACAAATTATCTTCAACAACTTTAAAAAAGGCTAAATGTTGTCAGTTAATAACTGTTTATAATTGGTGTATAAGTTGTGTGTTTATTGTTTAATAAAAGAGAATAGTAAAAATTATAATTTATAATAAAATAAATCATGGTTTATTAACTATTTAATAAATGTTGATAAAGTTATTAACATTTATCAATTATTAAATTAAAGCCTAAATTATATGTTAATTGAAAGTTTTTTTTGTATAAACAGTCTATTAAAGTGTTGATATCTTTAATACCCATTATTAACATGATCTAATACTACTACTAAATTATATATATATATATTATTAAACCTAAGTAATTTAAATTTTTTTAATTTAACTTAAATGCGTAAACCATATCTCCAAATTCTGTATGTTCAGGGAACCTTGATTTGACTGAAAATTGTCCTGTAGATACAACAATAATATATTGTTCATTATTAAATTCAAATATAGATGGTGGACTTGAGCCTAGATATTTCATTTCATAATTCCATAATTCAACACCATTTTTTGAATTAAAAGCTCTTACTTTATTATCTATTGTCCCTGTAGCAAAAACTAAACCACCATCGGTAGCTGTTACCCCACCATAATTTATTGAACCAGTAACAGGTATATTTTTTTTCTCTAATTCTTTAAATTCTCCAAAAGGAACTTTCCAATTTGTTTCGCCATTATTTAAATTTATTGAAGCCAAAACACCCCATGGTGGCTTTATTCCTGGAAACCCATACTGATCTTTTAAAACTTCTGTCTTAGAATTATATCTATAATATTTATTATTACTTTTAATTTTTTCTAACCAAGTAATACTTGGAACACTACTAGAATTAACAAACATAGTTCCTGTTTTATTATCCACACTTGCGCCCATCCACTGTGCACCACCTTTAAAAACTAAAATTTTATGGTTTGTAGAATTGGGTATAAAAAAACCATATTTAAATTTTTTTATTTTTTCTTCTACAAATTTTTTACTTCCTGGTAATAAATCTGAAACATCTTCTAATTTAAATTCTTGTCTTGATAAAGGTTCGGGCAATAAAAACTTTTTTTGATAGAAAGATGTTTTTTCACCAGGAATTTCAGACAAAGGAACTTTAACTTTTTTATAATCAAAAATATTTTTTCCACTCAATCTATCTAAAACCAAAATATTATTAAATTTTGTAGCAACCACAACAACATCAATCTTTTTATTATTAAGAGTTATGGTTGATAGTATTGGAGGTGAAGCTATGTCGTAATTCCAAATATCGTGCTCTATTTCCTGAAATTCCCATAAAATTTTCTTCTTCTTTAAATCAAGAGCAACAACTGAATTTGTGTGTTTGTTTTCACCCGGTCTATTTACACCTTCATAAAATCTCCCAGGGTTTCCAGTTGTCACGTATAAAATTTCTCTTTCAATATCAGCAGATATGCCTCCCCAAGGGTTACCACCTGAATAATCATACCTTTTACCTCCATACCTAAAATATTTATCTTGTTTTTTCATTAAATAGTATTTCCAAGATATTTTTCCATTTTCTAAGTTATAAACTTCTATGCCTGGCTCAAAGGTAGCAATAATTATTTGGTTGCCAATAATAATTGGAGTGGTTTGACATTTATTTTTTAATTTAATTTTACCTTTCTTTCCAAAATTTATGTCTGGTTTCCCAGTTTTAGAATCGAGGGCTATTAAATTTTTTTGATCGCAAAAATATAATTTTTTATTTTTTTTATTTATTAAAAGGCCTCTCACAGCAGCTTTGCCCTCTGTGTTGTGCTCCCAGACTTTTTCCCCGTTAGCAACGTTCAATGCTAATAAGGATTTATCTGGTGATCCCAAGTATAATTTACCATCGTAATATATTGGATTACCAGAGACAGGTCCTTTGGCTTCAAATTTATATTCCCACGCCTTACCTAGTTCAAGAATGTTTTGTGTATTAATTTTTTTTAATGAGGAAAATTTATTTGAAAGGTGATTGCCATGACTTCTTGTCCAATCAATATCATTGTTTATACTTTTCCCATTTGAAAGGGTTAAATTATCGTGATCTGCTTTGAAGAAAATTTCATTCGGTAATTTTTCATACTCATTTTGTCTTTTATCAAAAAATTCTTTCTGTTTTGTCTTACTAAATTTAAAATAAACATTTCCTAGATAACCATCAATAACCCTCATTAATCTTTTGACCTGAGGGTTGTTAATATTATTTATATTAATTGATATTGGGGCTTTATTTACATAATGATTATTAAAAGAAGTTAATTCAAAAAAGATAAATAGGACAATTAGCAAAAATAAGTATTTTGTAATTTTAAGAAATTTAACTAGAATCATTTATTATATTTTTATAACTTAATTATAATTAAAACCAAATAAATAAAATATAGAAAAAATTAATCATGAGTCTGATCCATAAGACTATTATTGAAAAAAAGACTAACTTAAACCCAATTTGGATTATGAGACAAGCAGGAAGATATCTTCCTGAATTCAGGGAAATTAGATCTAAAAACAAAGATTTTATAAAATTATGTTTGAATGAAAATCTTTCTTCAGAAATTACATTGCAGCCCTTAAGAAGATTTAAATTAGATGCGGCAATAATATTTTCCGATATATTAATGTTGCCTTACGGATTAAATCAAAAAGTCGAGTTTAAAAAAGACTTTGGCCCTATTCTTGGGAATTTAGATTTATCGCAACTATCAAATTACGATGAAATAGATTTTGTTAAGAAAATTTTTCCAGTTTATAAGGCTATAAAAAAAGTTTCGTCTGATACTTTAACTAAAGACAAAAGTACTATAGGCTTTGTAGGTGCCCCCTGGACACTTTTGGTTTATATTATAAATAAACAGTCTCCAAAAAGGAATCTTAAAGATGATTTTTTTAAAGACCAATTCTTTATTAATAGAGTTTTGAATCTATTAGAAAAATTTTTAAAAATTCATATTAAAAATCAAATTGAGAATGGTGCAAATATTATACAAATTTTTGACAGCTGGGCGGGCCTTTTAGAAGAAAAAGATTTACCAAGTTATGTTTATATACCAACCTTGAATTTGGTTAATTATATTAAATCTTTTAATATTCCCGCCATCTGTTTTCCAAGAGGAATAAAAAACTATAAAAATTATTGTGATATTGTTAAACCGGATGTCATAAGTATAGATTATGAGGTCGACCCACTATCAATTATTAGGGAGATTAAAATTCCAGTACAAGGAGGTCTTGACCCAAAAATACTTTTAACAGGCAATGAGAATGTAAAAAAAAATGCTCTTAAATATTTAGAAATTTTTAAAGACCACCCATATATCTTTAATTTAGGTCATGGAGTTTTGCCAGAGACAAAACCTGAAACAGTTGATTATTTAGTTAATACAGTTAAAGATTTTTAATGAAAAAAGCAGTCATATTATTTAATTTAGGTGGACCAGATAAATTAGAAAATGTTGAACCTTTTTTATTTAATTTATTTAATGACCCTGCAATATTAAATTTACCTATGATAGTTAGATATCCACTAGCGAAATTAATTTCTAA
>MDSY01116551.1_pt1 | contig 23091 bp, 15 predicted proteins | sample 811131 | NCBI WGS metagenome assembly MDSY01 (sample SAMN05326643, study PRJNA326480) | marine metagenome | isolation source: seawater | place: Atlantic Ocean: South West | collected 2010 | reverse complement strand
TATCATTATCAGAGTTTATATCACTCACATAATTGTGTTCAGAAACAATAGGGTTCGTAAGATGTCTTTCGAATTTCATTTCATAGGAATTCTGACGTTCTAATCTACCACCTGAAATCAATTGAACTGAACCGATGTCTCTTCCTGTGATTGATAAATCATATTTCAATTCTAACTGTGCATATCCAGCAAAAGTGTTTAATCTTGAGTCTGGACTAAGTCCTGAAATGATACCTTCAGAAATATCAATTGCTGTAAATGAATTGTTTGTTATCCTGTTGTAATATAATACATTGTCTAATGTATAGTTGTGACTAGCCCCTATAATTAGATCCGCATGAAAGCGGTTTTTATTCATCAATACAGTTCTTGTATTGATTTGTGACCTTAAACACGATAAATTGATAGATTCCTTAACTATTAATGAAGAGTCGGGTTGGGATTTAATATCCTCTGCGGAGTTGACATACCCTGTTTTAATTTCATAACTTAGGCGGTCGTCAAAAATCGCATTTCGATATCCCAACTCACTGTATAGAGAATTCGATCTATACGGCACACGATACTCTCGGTAGGGAATGCCAATACCAACATTTGAATGCGCATAATTTACATTCATAAAAAACCCTTCATAATCCAATGAGAAATTTACACCTTGATTAATTCTGGCATAATGATTTGGGTTAATTATCGAATCCGATATGATTTCATTATTATAATATTGCTCAAATCGATCCTCTCCAAATAGATCAACAAAGTTCTCTCTAAAACCATCTGACTGAAAGGAAGAAGCATTTAGTGAAAGCTTCAATCCATTGCGATTTAGTCCATATCGAAAAAATTGCCGATTTGAATTTTGAGAACCGAGTGCTGATGAAACGATGCTATTGGCGGGTTGTTTCAACTCATTTGTAATAATGTTAATTACACCAAAAAAAGCACCGGTACCATAAATAATTGACATCGGACCTCTTATCACCTCTATTTTATCAATTGATTCAATAGAGATATTCATTTTATCAAGTTTAAAATCATTTTGAAACTCAGACATCATGCTTACGCCATTTATTTGAATCATAACATGCCTATTAAAGGGCCCGCAAAAACCCCTAATACCAATAGAAATATCATTCAACGATCTTTGATCAATGACGTACATACCTGGTATATTTTCTATGAGTTCTTGAACATTCCGGTATCCAAATTCTTGAATTTCTTCTCTTTCAATTACTATAATGCTTGCAGGGATTTCGTTTATTGACTGTTCCCATCGAGATGCTGTAACGGAGGTTTGCCCTCTATCTTTTAATGAAATCTTTATAAATTCATTCTGAATAGCTTCAGATATGACTAATATTTTATTCTCTTTTCCTACTGCTTTAATTTTTATTTTAGAATCTCTTTCCACTCCTGAAAGATTAATTTCAAAAACACCATCATTACTTGTGCGAATTGATTTCTTTTTTGAATTCGCGACATATTCAATTAAAACATCACCAATAGGAGCTTCTGTTTTTTCATCGATGATTTTGCCAAAAAGTGATGTTTGAGCAAAAAATATAACTGGTAAACATACCATACCTACAAAAAGTAAAACCTCTTTATACAAAATTTTAGTTCGAATTAATGATGTCATAAAGCCTTTTTACTGTTGCTGGAAATATTTTATATTCTTTTTCTAAAACTCCATTTGTGACCAAAGGTGCATAAACAGCGTGAATAACATCTCCATTAGCGTAATATATTTCCTCGATTCTTCTTGATGATTGAATCTTAATAGTGTTGTTAGCTAACTCATAGTTAACGTTGTTTTCTAATGCGAAAAGGAAAACTTTATTATCAACTGAACTAACTGCTAATTGCTTTCCATCAGGCCTGAAGGCTAAAGATGTTATTCTATATGGGCCAACTTTTATAGTATCAATGGTTTGTTTTGTTTTTCGGTTATAGATTAAAATATTACCCGTCTTTAAACCAAGCGCAATGATGTTTTTGTTTGATTTGGAAAAAGCCATTGCATATACCATTTCTTTTTCTGAATAAATTTCAGAAGCTAATTCCCAATTGAATTCTTCATCAACAATATAAGAACAGGTATTCGACTTATTAACCTCTTCATTGTGAAGCACTTTGAATTCTTTTGCTAAAAGATTATCTATAATACTCGTATCTGAATTGTTAAGTATATTGATGAATGCGTTATATAAAACATCTGTCTCCCATTCACCTTTAAATTCATTGTATAACGAAACGGAATGGAGCCCCCACTTTTTCGCACTCGCATACTGCCCATCCATACTGTATTCTAGAGACCTCAATGCTGCTTTCGCAGCATTTATTTTCAATTCAGTAATCGCTAAATCGTATTTTGCCTGTTTAGACATTTCATTTGCCTCTTGAGCCTCGAAAAGTGCATCCGATGCGTTTTTTTGAGCCTTTTTTACGTTTAATTCGGCATTAAAAATCTCCTCCTCTGCAATTTTAACCCTCAAATTCGCTGATCTTGATTGTTTTATAGATTTTGAGGCCAATACTGCGGCATTTCTTGCATCTTTCTGGGCCGACATTGCTAAATCTCTAAAAGTAGCTACAGATGCTTCTGCATTTTTTGCATTTTCCTCCATTTGTTTTGCCTCTAAAGTCATTTGTTTCGCTAATTTCTTTGACCTATCTGCAGAATCCATTGCTTTTTTAGCATCATTCTTTTTGATTTTAACCTGCTCGTTTGCTTGGTAGTAGAAAAAACCTAAAAGAATAAACAAACATAGGCCAATAACTGAAGTCCATAAACCCATTGCTTTTCTCTTCCTTTGATTCTCCGCAAAAGCTAAGCTGCGCTCAACATAGTTAATCATAGATAAACTTGGTAAAGGGTCTTTATTTTCTTTTTCGGCTTTTTTATACCATTCCCTGCTCAGTTGAGCTTCTTTGAGACTTAATAAGTTTGAGTTGTTTTTTTCTTTGCTTTCCCAATTATATGATTGGCCCAATAGGTTTGCATGAAATGTATTGTAAAATTTATCTCCATTGATTAATATTACTAGACCTTCTATTCCTATTTGGTTGTTCCAAACATGTATGTTCTTTTCACCTTGACCTTCTGCAACTACTTTTGTGTCGACAGAATCCACAATTTGATAAACAGGTTTGTTGTTAGATCTAACAAAATCTAAACTCAGCTTTTGTTTACGTACTGTTTTATGTGTCGAAACAAACAAAACATTTTCAGAGTTCATCACCATGGTCTGAAATTCATTCTCCTCATAAACAGAGTGATCAAACGTCTTTTCAAATTGAGTACTTACACCATTAAGCTTTAACTCTATATCTAGTTCAGATGTATAGTCTATATCGTCCTGATGAAAGATCAAAAAAACCTTCCGTTTATCTGTCACCTCAGTTTTAACAAAATTTTCGGATGCTTCTATGAAACGATGTTGAAGCTGCGAAAATGATGGCAATTCTTCATCGCTATTGCACTTTGACATCAGTAACTTTGTTTTAGATAGTCCAGTGCCGTGGAGTAACATGCTTTTAGGCTGCTTATATTTAGACCAATAATAGCTTTCAGATAGAATCCTATTGTGTTCTAATGTAATTTGGTCGTGCAATCTGCAAACGGACTTTAAATCTTCATATGATGATGTCTGCTTGATTTTTGAACTAAAATCAATTTCTTGAGGCCTGTCTATTCTTATCCACTCGATTTCGGTAAGAACACCACTGTCTTTTTTAGCCGCCAATAATGTTCTGAATTCCTGATAATGAATTGGAATGATTCTTTTCTCGAATTCTATGGCCTTTCTTACTTCAAATAAACAGTGCGGAGACTCTACCCATTCAGGACCGATAATACAAGCAACTTTTTTAGAATGAAGTATAGCCTCCTCTAATCTTTGTTCGAAATTACTTGAAAATCCTATTTCCTCATTGTCTAGCCAAACTTTAAATCCATCTTTAGTTAGCTTCTCGTACAATTCAATAGCTAGCTTTTCACCATTGTCACCTCCGTTATCTCGCTTGTACGATATAAACAAATCGAAATACTCTGACTTTCGAATAATCCCTGAATTAAAAGCGTGTTTGTGCGTTTCCACTAATATTTATTACAATTATAAAAATCAAATATATACAAGAATCAAAAGGTATGGAATTCATAGAAAATTACTATAAAAACACACATATACAAATTACATAATGCTTAAAAAAAGCATATAACTTATACTAGAGGTTGGCCTTCAAATGATTTGTTTTTCTCGAATTCGATTTGTAGGTATGGTTTGTTATTAAAGCATTCTAAGAAATCATATTGTCTTGAGTAGGTACATAATATTTCAAAAATGTCTTTAAGCCATGAGCCAGGGTAAATCTCTATAGCTTCCTCTTCATTAAACATAATACTAAAAACACTTAATTCACAAAGTATGTACTCTTTTGACATTTCGCCAAATCTTTTTAGATGACTTTCAGAATAAGTTGTCAAATCTGATAATTTTGATTCCATTATCCTATCGGAAACAACATTGACGTTACTTTTAAAAGCTTCATTCGTTAAAAATAATTTTCGAATTATACTTAAACGATTTTCGTATTCCGGATGTAGCATCCACTCATCCCAACGTTTAATTTCAATATTGTAATCATGAAGAAAATTGTTTCTTGATAACCAATCATCACCCTCTGACAATGCTAATTTTAAAGCATCTTCTTTATTTAAATCGTGTTTTACAGACAAGTTAAACCAATTTAAAGTGTCAGAAACAATAGCTACTACTTTCTCGAAACGTCCTGAACAACACCAATCTACTGCATTTTTTAGCTTCTCACCTGTTTGCTTTTCGTTGTCCATACTAATTTGCAGACGAGCAACATCAAAATCCTTCCATTGCGCTGTTTTTCGTTTAGGCTTGATTTTAAACTGACCCATCTGCCGTGGAAATTCCTCTCTCATATCTATCTTTACTCGATTGCTTAAAACTTATCGTTGCAAATTAAAGATTTCTAATGGAATCTTCAAGAAATTTTAACTGGATTTATTATTCTAAGTAATGCTATTGAAATAAGCAATCTCAGAAACCATTTAAAGTGAACTATTTCTAGGCTCGAATCAGAGATTTAGACAATTTATTTACGATGTAATAGTTACCTATTAAAAGATCCTCAATCCCAACTATATATAGTTTTGGTCACTGAAAATCCGAAAGTCATGAATGACTTAAATAACTCTAGGTTGTTGGCATATCCAATCCAAGACGTAAAATAGAAGGACTTAAAGGAATATGAGGGATTGAGTGTGATGTTTAAAAAGTAATCCCATGTAGGATGATAGAAACAGGTCAGTGCTTCATTGATGCTTAATGAGAATGGTTTAGATTCCCTGTTCTTGAAACTCCATTTTATAAAGGGTTGTGAAGCTGAAACTCCAAAGTAAGGATATAGATTTCCATTCTCTGCCATTACAGAGATACCTGTCCACCCGGAGAGTGAAGTTCGTTTCATTGCATATCCTATATTGATAGAAGAGCTCAAAAAGTTCCCTGTTTTCGGTATGGCAAAATTCATGTGCGTCGCACTTATACTCAAAGTCCAAGGGGCAGCGATTCCGGGCTTTAATCCTAAACCATCTTTATCATTGAGAGATTGGCTGAAGACTTCATTGTTTCTCAGAGTAAATATAAACCCAAATGATAAAATGAAAATTGTAAAGAATTTCATGGTAAAATAGTAGCTATTCAAAAAAATTAAAACGAGTATTTAGCTGTTAACATGAACCATCTTCCACGTCCGATCATTCCCCGTGACGCCCATGAAGTATTTGAACCATACGGAATACGGAAGTTAGTATTAAAAATGTTTTTCACATTGAGGTCAATCCTTAATCTGTCCCATAGATTGGTTATCGAAAGTTGCGCATCAGCCATTAGGTAATCACGAGTCTCTTTTATTTTACCATTTGATTCATCATAACCAACCGTGACTTGTAAAGTATCGATATAATCTGTACTGTATTCAGAAAACATTGAACCCACATAGCGCAGTTTTGTGCCGAGTGATAAATGATCTGAAATTTTCCAAATTAAATTTGCATAACCGAGGTGTTGTGGGGAATATTGCGTGTTCGGAATTATGTTCGTAGTGTCAACCACAACTGTGCCGTTTATGATTGGACGTGTCGTATAATTAGTTGAGTTCGTTGAAGTTTGAAAGGTATAACTTAATGAAAGTTGCAGTTTATTAAAGTTAAATTGGTTAGTTAACTCACCTCCCCAAGTAATAATCCGCCCCTGATTAACACTAAAATAGGAGATATCATCGGATTCTTGATCTACTTCACTAAATCGTTCTATTAGGCCATTAAGCTGGTTGTGGAAAAGGCTAAAATTCACTTGATTTGACCATGTTTTCCGGCCACTTCCCCCTCTTGTAGTATTCAAAAAATTTAATTCCAAACTTGTCAAAGTGCTTTCTTTAAGATCACTTGTATCTAATTGAATGTCTGAAGTTTGAACAAAAGAAGGTTGTTTAACTCCCTTTCCATAGAGTAATTTTACGATATTATTCTGGTTAGCTTTATATATCAAACCTGCTCTAGGAATAAAAACCGTATTATTCTCGTATTTCACTTTAAATCCTCCTGGTAAAGCATCTCTATAATTGAGCGCTATATCGTATTCAGGAATATACTCAAAACGCACACCTGCAATTAATTGTAACTGATGGTTTTGTTTATTCTTCCTTCTCTTTGGAGTAACATCGTAAAAACTATTAAGGACCAATCCATAATTTTCTTTCGCTGAATTATCGGCTAATTTGTACCATTTAAAAAATCCATCTGTATATGAAGTATAAAGTCCAAATGCACGCCTATAGTAGAGTCCTGTGGTTAATTCAATGGGTAGGTTCAATTTTGATTTCTGTAACATCCACATGCCATTAACTTCAGCTTCAACTGCCTTAGATTCAAAACCGGCTGTATTGCCATAATTTAATGAAAAATCTTGTTTGTTCTGATGTGAAAAATAACCGATTTTCGCATTGAAAATCAAAATTGAGTCTCTTCCTAATTGATCAGAATAGGCGATTTGAGCATTACCTCCACTCAAACGAGCATTATGACCTTGAGGCAAATCCCCAAGCCCGAATATATATTTTTTTTGAGCTTGCGAATAAGACAAATTCATTTTGAACTTCTGAAAATTACCCGAATAGTTTATGAAAGTTCGTGCACTATTGAAGAGTCCTTTAGTTGTTCTGCTATCACCGAGGCTACCTACAATTGAATCAAATGATTGATCGGGACCTGCAAAATTACTCGATCCAAACGAAAAAGATTGATGCCCCAAACTTGTATTTGCTCTAATTACAGCAGTTGTTCTAAAATCTCGTTGAATGCCCTTACCAACCGAAACGATACCAGATACTTTTTCGTTATTATCATTGTCTTTTACGTCGGTAATAATGTTTATTGAACCCAAAAAAGCACCACTACCATATATAACACTCATTGGACCTCGGATCACCTCAATTCGCTCAATACTCTCTATTGGCACTTCAAGTCTTGCCAAAGGGTATGAACTCATATGATCCTCTAACATATTTACCCCATTCACTAAAATCACCATTTCATTATTAAACCCAGGAGAATAGAATCCACGGGCACCAATAATCATTCCGGCCCCTGTCCAATCATGTTGTTCTATACCATAGAGGCCGGGTACATTAATCAGTATTTCCTCAACACTCTGATATCCCAAAGATTGAATTTCATCTTTCGTAATCAAAACCACACTAGCGGGAATATCACCAATCGATCTATCCGTCTTACCTGCAGATGATAGAGTTCGTGCTAATGGATCTTCAAATTGTTCCGATTGAATCAGGGTATCCAAACTAACAATAATCTTGCTGTGATTAATCTGTATTTTAAGAGGTTCATAATTTTCCAATTTGAAAAGAAGACTATCATTTATTTTGGCATCATTAAACTTAAATATACCATCGGGTTGTGAAAATTGAGTCTCACTTCGTTCGTCTGAGGTAATTAATATTACTTCGGCACCTGCAAGGTCTTGTCCTGTTTTTTTTGATGTTACCTTACCAATTATGGATTGGGCGTTAAGAGGTCCAAAAAGAATGATAAATAACGAAAACAATAAGGTAACGTAGTTTCTATTTCTATTCTGCATTTTCTCTCAAATTATTCAGTCCTTTTGTATCAATATCGATCAGGTTTTTCATTTCTTCATCTGTTAAGGAAATAACTTCCTTTTCCATTTTATCGTAAATAAAGTTGTAGGTGGCAGGAATAAACTGTAATTCTTTGCCATCACCTCCGATTACTAACCATTGATGCCGTTTATCCACAAAATGAATATCGCGCACCCAAGAGTTATATCCATAATGTGAAATTACTTCACCAGGGAGTTCCATTCCTTTAGGGTCCACAGGCCACATTTTTACAGTTTCGTCTACACTGCAAGTATATAGGATATTATTAATATTGGAATATCGCATTGATGAAATTTCGAAATTGTGTTGAACTGTCCCAATTCTTTCAGGCGTCAATCTTGCTGTGTTTAAACGATATATTTTTCCTTCTACATCACCAACTACAAAATTCTGGTCATTTAAAAAGCAAATCGAACTTAATCTATTTTCCATTTTCCTGGAAGAGCCATTTTTCACATTGATGACCGAATTATTGATAATTGCAAAAAGATTTCCTGAGTGACATGTCATTCTAGAATCTTTCGTTGTTTTCATAGTGAAAATAATTTCGGATTTATTGCTCTCCGCTGACCATTTTTGTATCCCGTTATTGGTTAACACATAAGCTGTATTTCTCTCGTCTAAACAAATATCAAAAATAGTTTCAGAGCCGCAGTCAAAACGATTTAATTCGACGACATTACCCTCAGTCATTCGATACAAAACAAGCGTATTATCTGTATCCAAAATAAGTAATGTTTGTTCTCTTGAATTCATATCGAAGTGCTGTACACGAAGAGTGTCAAAAGCAACAAAATTCGAATTATCAGGATCTGTAAAATGAATCCTTCCTGATGCGTCATGTACTATTATAGATTCATCGATTAATTCAATTTTTTTTATGGCATGACTCGTTGATATATCGACCCCCTTGTGATCCCTAAATTTACGAGCAAGTTCAAAAGCATTTTGGTTTGCGATACTATTGTGATGTTCATTATTCAGATCATAGGCAAGCAAAGCTGTTTTTTTAGCTAGAACAGGCTGATCCTCTTTCATATCATTAGCCTGCTTGAATAAACTTTTAGCAATAGATTGAAGCAATAAAGTATTTGCCTTTTGCTCGTTTTCTTGCGCTTCTTTTTCAGCCTCTCGGGCCTCAACCTCTGCTACTTTTGCTTTTGTTCTTTCATCATCTGCAATTTCCTTCTCTTTTTTAGCTTTATTTCTCTCATCTTGAGCAATACCTTTTTCCTTTACAGCAGTTTCTTGAGCTTCTTCGGCCTTTTTCCTTTGCTCTTTAGCTTCCTTCTCCGCTTCAATGGCTTTCTCCTTTTCTTCAATGGCCTCATTTTGAGCTTCTTCAGCCTTTTTTTGAGCGTCTTCCGCTTTTTTCCGTTCAATTTTCTCTTGTTGCTGAGCACTTAAAGCTTTATTCTTTGCCTCATCTGCCTGAAAAAAAGAATAAACCGCTACGACCGCGGCAATAGTCATTACAACACTTAGAGCTCGAATCAAATAACCATTCCGCTTCTTTCTTTTTTTACCTAATGCCAAACCTTCGACACTGGATTCGATGAATTCACCATTCAATTCACTCGGAGGTGGACTTTTTTCCTTTTCAATGGCATCGTTAAACCAATCTTCAGCTAAAATAGTCTCGGTTTCTCCAAGTAAAAAATCTCTATTTCTTTCGTGTGACTCCCACTCTACAGCTTTTTGAAGCCATTTTGTATTTGTTTCAAGATATCCAGGATCTGTACTAGTAGTCTTAAGTAGTTCGCCAAAGCCATGTTGGAATTTACGTTCCGAATCAAATGGGAACCAATTAAGTTTTTGTATCTCTGGATGCATCAGCTCTTCTAGCCCAGGTTCCATGACATGAAGCAGTGGTATAATACGCTTTCCGTACTTTAAAGCAACTTCTAGTTCTTTTGTACAGTAGTCCGATTGCACGGAATGTGGTGATATAATGTAGATGAAATTGTCCGATTTTGTGATCCCATCATTGATACTCATTTGGAAATCAACACCCGTTGGAATACAAAATTTATCCATCCAAACCGTTTTCCCTTCTTTGATGAACGAATGGTTCAATTTTGATGCAAGCGAGCTACTGTGTTTTCGTCCATATGATATAAAAAAGTCATATTGATTCAATTGGATACGGTCTTCCTGAGTAGAATTTAAAAATGAAGAAACCTCCTCAAGGTTTTCGAGCCACAACCCGCCATTTTCAACTACTCGTGAACCTAATTCTTTAAGAGAATCCGTTTCCTCTTTTGAAAAAGTGTTTTTACCGTCTTCGTTTAAAAAACAAAATATGGTTTGATTCGAGTAATGAAATGATTCATTTATTACCTCTGCGAAAGAAAAATAGCCAGTATATTTTGGAGTTAAACAATATAAAAAGTAATTACAATCTAGCTTTGCTTCAATTTCTTCCTGGTAGGCCTCTTCGCTCCAAACACTAACGACCGGATTGTAAAAATCAATACTTAGTTGCGGAATGATAGCATCACGCCATTTGGAATCATTACAAGTACCACCTAAAAAAACTTTCATTTTTACTTGTTTTGATCGTTTAAGAAAGCAATTGTATCATCAATGGATTCAAACCAGCGGGCTCCATTCTTCTTAACGGTCTCACCTATTGCTTTGAGAGACTTCACCTGATGCTCCGTAAACTTCGAGCCACTATCTTCGAGTATAAAACAATAAATAGTTTTATTTGGACGCTTATTCGAATCATCGACTACACTGACAATATTATCAAACCCTTTCATGATGGGCGTCATAACATATAAACAATAGTCACAATTACCCAACTCCTCCTTATTGATTTTAAAACTATGGAAGTCACTTGGTAGTGTGTTAGGATCAAAGTAATCAATCTTTAATTTCGATGTAAGGTTTAATAAGGCTTCAGACTTAGCTCCTAGACCTCCTCCTAAATATACTTTCATGCAGTGTTGTTTAAAAATTGTAATCAGATTGTTCAAAGAAAGACTTTGCAAATATAATATAGTTTATGACTGATTCTTCATATTTCAGAGCTTCTTAAAATACAGTTCACTTTAATTAATGGATTGAAAATATTGTATTTAAAAACTAGAGATCAATTTAAAATTTCTACAAAAAGCAAAAATAAGTTTCGAATTTTATAAAACATTGAGACTCGTATAAAACAGATTTCTTGATTCAAAGAAGTCAAGAATCATATTTAAAAGCTATTTTTAAAATGTTAAATAAATGTTGAAAGTAAACCCCATCAAATCATTAGATATTTAAAACGATGAAAGTATTCTTAGGAGGGACTGTAAATGGCTCAAATTGGAGGGAATATGTAATGCCAAGGTTAACGATTGATTATTTCAATCCTGTGGTTAGTGTTTGGAATGATGAGGCCTATGAACTTGAGTTGTATGAAAAAAGGCACGCAAATTATTGTTTGTACGTCGTAACTCCGAAACTTACGGGATATTTCTCCATTGCCGAAGTTGTTGATGATGCATTTCACAAACCCGATCAGACAGTCTTTTGCTTCTTAAAAGAAGATCAAAATTACTCATTTAATGAATTTGAACTAAACACACTTGATGACCTTGGACAAACGGTGTTGAAAAATGGCGGCTCATGGCTAAGAAATCTTGATGAAGTGATTGAGTTTCTGAATCAAGGAAGTGATTCAAAAAGTATTGATGAGACCAACAGCCAGAAATATATGGATTGTTTCATCTCATACGGGAGAACAATGTCTAAATCTTTATCTAAAGATCTTGTTACGCACTTTAAAAATCATTCTTTTGATTATTGGATAGATGATAATCTATCTGCATTAGGACCTGAGAAAATTGAATTTATTAATGGCCAAATTCGATCTGCAGGTAACTTTATTTTCGTTATTTCTCCTCAATCTGTAAAGTCCGAAATCTGTTTACGTGAATTAGAATTTGCCGTTGAAAACAATAAAACAATCCTTGTTATTCATCATATTCCACCTCAGGGAGATTGGGAAAAAGCTCGATTGATATTAAAAGACTACAAATGGTATTATTTTGATGAAAATGCCATTGATCAAATTTTGAATGAGTTAAATCCTGAAATTACCAAAAACAAGGAAAGGAAATTGTTGTATTCTGAACTACTTATAAAATCTGTAATGTGGTTCAAAAACGGTAAGCATGAAGATGATTTACTATATGGCCAGGACAGGATTAAATATTCAAAATGGACGACGCTTCAGCATGAAGGGAAAATAATTCTTAATGAATTACAAAACGATTACTTGCAGGAATCTTTGAATCAGTTCTTTTTCACGAGACTCATTAATAAATCTGCACAAAAAATTGAGTTTATTACTGAAAATAAAAGCTTTGAGCCTGCTGTGAGTTTAATTGCACTGCTTAATCCTTTGGCGATAATACCTCAACTTATTTCAGTTTTGAATGATTCTATGGGCGGCTTGAAGTCTAGCGGTGTTTCTGCATTGACGTTCGTTATTTTCCTTTTGATTAATATCTCACTATTATTAGTTTGGATCAAACAACGAAATAAAAACATGGTTGCATCCACCGTATTAAGTATTTTATTAATAACAGCTATCGTAATTCTATTAATCCTGCAATAGAACGTCATTATGTAAAAGACTGAAAGGACTTTGAGATCAAATATTATCCTTGATTTTTTGCAATAACGGTATGATCAAAAATAATTCAATATCTTTTTCTTGATTTATGTTTTTCATACCTTCAAGCTTCCCTACTTGGTCGTGAATTTTTAAAGTGTTTTTTATAATCTTTTTTAATCCATTGTCATTGCTAGGCAATTGGCCATTTGTAAAACCTGCAATAAACTTTTCTGCTGACCAACGATTGTGTTCTATTGGTGCTAGGTTAGACATGTGACTTTTCAAGTTTTCTCTAGTTATTTCTATTATATTTAGCTCTTTTAACATTGCAACTTTTACCGGTAGATGTCTTGCGATATATCTGTTAGAATCTTTATTGCGTTCCGTAACTCTATTCCAACTTTCGTCAATTCCAAAATACTGCTTCACTCGATATATAGAGTTCTTGGTGTATTTAACCAATTCATCCGTAACCAAAGCTTCAAGTTGCTCTAAAGGAGCGCCCTTCTTTATTTTAAAATTGATATACTTCTCTTGTATACTATTCAACACTTTTCTGTTGTCACTTTTTTTGAAATGCTCATTGAGGAGATAATCAAACTCATAATTTATACTGTAGAAAAAATTGATTGCCTTGGACTGAGATTCAATATGATTTTGACTGATTAAATGTTCATAGGTGCAAGAGTCATGAACTTCTCGGACGATATGGATCAGTAATTCATCCCTGTATTTATCTAAAATGGAAGAGTTTTGATTTGAACCTTTTGATAATAAATTAAAAATACTAGTATTATCTGGGATAACTACTATTAGAGGTGCATTCCTCAGATTCCCAGTTTGCTTATAAAGGAACTGCTTGAAATAAAGGGATTTTGAAATAACTTCAGCATCTTCATGGCCAAAGAAATAGGCAGCATCAATTTTCAGTAAATTATACTTGAATGTATCCGACCAACTTTCGTAATTTGAAAATGAGCTATTTAACAATTCAATTGGCTCAAGCTTAATATAATCATCTATAAATGGGAATTTTTGACGAATACTATTAACCCATGATTCTGCATTTTTTGCAAAAATCATAATCTTCAATTGGTCATCGTTTTGATATTGAGAAAGAATAGTATTCTCGAGGATAAAAGATTCAGCTGTAGCATTTTGTCCAATTACGCATATTACCTTTTCATTATTGAGTCTTGTCTCATCATTAACAAATTTGTGCGGTGGGTATTTATCATAAACTAGTTTAGCAGAATTATGATGAAAATCAAAAAATTTAATGGAAAGATTATTTGTGCTGTTAAATGCAGATACCTGATCTATTAGTAAATTTCTACTATACCAGTTTTCAACTTGAACGATTAATTGAAGTTTTTTTATCAAACCATCCTTTTTTGCAATATCTGAAATCAAGTTGGAAATATTAATATTATGGTCCTCATTCGAAGTAACAATCAAGCAACTTGAAGCGCTCCATATTTTTGCCTTTTTCAAGGCACTTTCATTAACGCCTTTAACGTTAATAACTTGTATCCCCTTAGATTTTAATTGGTCTGAAAAAGTGTTTTCACCATCCTCTGATAAAACAGCTACTTTTTTACCCTGCTCTTTTGATTCAAGGGCAATTCTCAACCCTATTTTTGTCAAGCCGATAACGATGATATATTCAGATTGAACTGAGAGTTTCGCTATAAAAGAGTTTATCCAATTATTTCGATAAAGTGAAAGCATAGCGGCAACTATTACAACAACTGTAATCACCAACAAATAAGTAATGTCCATTTTATAAAATATTAGTGGAAGGAATTCATTTAAGGGGTTTCCTCGTATTTCTTTTCCTTTTTGTTTTTATACATAATAATTGATACTGAAACTCCGAAAAGTATCCCAGTCGAAAAAACAAATCCTAAGGGTGCGATAATATCTAAGCGCTTCAGGAGTAGTAAAACGCTCAAAATAAAGACAACCGACAATGTATTTAAAATATAATTCCTACTAAAAATAAACTCTCTAGCAGATTCGTAGAATAAGGCAATAATAAATCCTAAAAAAACAAAAAACAATAATATCACAAGACACATCACAATGACATGTTGGATCATACTGCTTTCTTTTGATTTCTTGTTTATTAATGATATCAAATTAGATCGAGGTAGTTCAACACTTGACAATTCAGGAACTTTCAGCCCTTCTATAGATAAAAGAGAATCCTTTTGTAGTTGATTTTCAGAAATCAAATTCAACATAAACTCTTTGATATTTGGATCAATATCTAAGTCCTTATTTGTTCCATAGTCAATCAGAACGCGATTTATTTCTGTTTGCAAATCATACCCAAGAGCCCATACAGCAACTCCGTCTAGGTTTTTAGCATTGGCATACGTCAACTTTTGCATCAAGCTACTTTGGAAACCCTTTAAAAAATCAGGATACACTTGTTGCATATTTCTAAGCTGAATAATTTGCATCAAAGTATCTTGACCTAAGACACCTAGTCGTGGGTAATACATCGGAACCTCTAATAATAAATTGTCTAATAGGTCAACAGGGTACTTGTTTAATTCTAAATCTATCTCTTCGTAACTCCATAATTTATCGATACTTGAATCCATATATTCGGATACTTTTAAATCTACACCATAAGACGACTCGCCCGTGAAAATCCATCTATCTACGTATTTATTTAAGATTTCATAATCAGATTCAGTGAATTCATATGGAACGCCAATATCGAACCGGGGTAATAATACAGTTATTTCAAATGGCCTTTGAATGATTTTATTTGTATCAACAATAACGCTATCATTTAGCGCATTACTAATTGTTTTGACTAAATCGATGTAATTTCCTTTGAAAGAAGATGGGACCTTTTGTATATCGAAACAGACACCATCTCCCCTATTTTTAACTAACGACAGAATGTTTTTTGATAAGGTTTGACGAACTTCGTTCGCAGCTTTTGTGGTATCAAATATTTTGATGTTATTTTCAATGTCGTAACTAGCAATACATAAATCTACTTTACACCCTAAACTTCTAGCTTTCTTATGCAATGTTGTATTGCTCCAACTATGCGCATTGAAGTCTAATTGTGTAGAGAAATCGTGTCCCGTCTCAGGATCAATTGTGTAACCGTAGTAGGCTATCCTATCATAGATTTGAAAATTGTAATCGAAAAATGAATTACCCATCCAAAAAGGATGAAAACCATAAACGAATTTGTTCATGTTTATTTTGACATCATTCTGCTCGAATGGAGAGGGTTCTATTCTTTGAATTTCAGCCCATTCAATTTCTGATTTATACTCAGAAACCTCTATATAATTGTTTAAGTAATAATCTAGGTTTATTTTATGGGATTGATAACGAGGCGCTCTTAGTACTATACTATCAGCTAGGGTTAGTTCCTTTTTAAATAACTCAGCTGTGACTCCCTCAAGTAAAATCCTTCTTTTTTTTCGTTTGGTTTCGTTTTTTCGACGTTTGTACCGTTTATAAAAAAAAGTAGCTGTATCCGCAGGCTTCACAACATTAATAACAGATGGTTCTAAAGAAATTGATGCCGGAGCTTTTGGGGGTGGAACATTAGAAAAGAAGTTCGTATCAATGGGCATATTGTTTTGAAACAGTCGGTGAAAAAACAAATCAACCCTGGTTTTAAATTTAAATTCTTTTGGGTTTAAGGTGTCGGGGGGCTGGTATTGATAGACAACAGGTTCATTAAAACCATATGGATTAGACCAAGTAAAGCCATAGAGCATGACACCTGCCAATAACGGCAAAAGCACAAGTAACTTATATTTCAATTGTCTTTTAATGGTTCTATTCTTTTTTCAACAGCATAGGCGAACAAACAAAAATACAGATGAAATTGCATTGATAAAAGGATAAACCTACATTTGTTTTATAAATGAAACAATTAATGGCTCAAAGCAACATTTTACATCTGATTAAGCAAAGTTCATTTATTTTTTTACTTCTACAAGTGATTTCTTGTAGTTCCGGAGCTAAAAAGGTAAAAAGTGAAGCTGATGAGTTATTTAAAGCAAATAATTTTACAGAAGCAGCCGCTTTATACTCAAATTCCCTAACCCTTGATTCGTCACTTGTTAATTCAAGATTTAAAAGAGGTCAATGTTATTTTGAAATCAAAAAATATAAGGCAGCATATGATGATTTTTCTAAAGTATCAGTTGAAAAACCAAACGAATTTGCACCAATATTTAATAAAGCACTAAGTGCCTATTTTTTAAATGACCATAAAGGTGCGCTAATGGCTTTTAATGAAAGCGAAAAAATCAAGGTGGATAATCCGCACCTTCAATTACAGAAGGCCAATTGTCTATTCAAACTAGGCAGATTCCGAGAAGCATCAATTTACTATTCTAAGTCTATCAATGTATATAAGGATTCTACGGCCATATACTTTGCAAGAGGATGTAGTTATTATCATACTGATCAATTTGAACGAGCGCTTCAGGATTTAGAGGAATACCTTAAACTGAACAATACACCCGCTGTTGCTCTTAAATACGCTGCCATCTCATGTTACAAATTGCAGCTGTATGATAATTCGCTGAATTACTTCTATCAAATGATTGATTCAGGTACCGAGCCAACAGGGTCTAGTCTTGAAGTGATGGTTGAGGCCCTTATTGCATCCGGTAATCAATACCTCGAATCCCAAGAAATAGAAAAAGCACTCGAAAACTATACAAACGCTATCTCACTTGACCCGTTGAATAATGAAGCATACTATCAACGAGGCATGATCTTTCTAGAAATGGGAAAACGATTTGATGCATGTGCTGACTTTGATTCTGCGCTTAATAATGGCCATCCAGATGCCATTACACCCATGAAATATTCTTGTCCCGAATATTTTGAATAAATAAGTGGATGTTTTATCTATCAATCACATTCTGAATGCGTATTTTGTATCTTACAATACAATTATTTTCATTTGAAGGGTAAAATAGAAAATACTGAAAATACAAACAAATCAAATGCGCAATCAGTTGGCTCTGAAGATAAAGGTATTGAAAACCGGCAATCTTTACCTTCGCGCTTCCCTCCTATTCAAAGAAAGTCCAATAACACCGGGCTTCCTGACAATTTAAAGTCTGGGATGGAAAACATTTCAGGTCAATCGCTAGATGATGTTAAGGTGCACTACAATTCTCCCAAACCCTCAAGTGTGAATGCACATGCATTTGCCCAAGGCTCTAACATACACCTTGCTTCTGGACAAGAAAAACATTTGCCTCATGAGGCAGCTCATGTTGTTCAACAGAAAGAAGGTCGCGTAAAACCAACGACCTCAGTAAATGGGATGTCAGTAAATGACAATCCTGGATTAGAAAGCGAAGCTGATTCGATGGGTGCTAAAGCCTTAAATTCTCAGAGTGATTCCAATAGTGTTATTCAAAATAAAAGCAAATCAAACATTTTCAATTCAAATGTAAGCCAATTAAAACCAATTACTACACAAGTAACAGGTATCACACATTTAGTTAAAATGGTTGGAGGGCATATATACAATGAGGACTTTGAGTCGAATAAAGAAAGAGAACTTGAAGATGGTGACAGAATAACAATTGACAGCGATAAAGAAATATTATCTAGAAGAGGTCCAAATCAAGAAAATGAAGCCAACAATAAAGGAGATAAAGATAGTTCCATCAAATATTCATGGTTCTTAGTTTCAAAGATAAATAATGAGGATGTCTCTGGGAAAGAATTATATATCAGAAAAGACACCTATGAAACTAATACCAATTCAAGTATAAATCTTGAAAATGCAGATAACGCCATGGACATATTTGACAATGGGTTTTCTTTAGCAGACATATCAATGGGTATTACGAATTATGGAGATCATGCTGCCGATGGTTCATCAACGAATTTTAGAAGTGCTGCTGACCATTTTAGTTTTGATGGAATAGGGAAAAAAACTAGTGCTAAGGACAATAATAATGCATGGGGAGATGCTGGCACTGGAATTGTTGGTGGCGCAATTGGTGGTTTGGGGGCACTTTCAAGTCTCTATAACGGTATTAAAGGAGCTAAGGATTCAATCAAAAACAGTAAAGATTTTCGTGATAAAGATGCCCTCGGAAAAGCAGAATCTATAGGTTCGGGAGTTGAAACATTTGCAAATACAACGTCAAGTGTAATGGGAGCAGTAAATAGTATTAATAATGCTAGTGGGGCCATTGGAGGAGATGCCCATTGGGACAAGGGTATTGGAGCGATTGGAGGAGAGGCTATACCAATAATGGGTGTTATCACTGGAGGAATGGCAATGATGAAGAATAGTGCTCAAATTGGCAAAAACCTTGCCCAAAGAGACAACCTTAGAGACATACAAAACAATGAAGAGAAATCTGAAGAAACAAGAGATTTAGCAAAATATGCCGCAAACACTGCCTCAAAAAGAGCAAAGAGAGCAGGTGTAAACCTTGCGGCAAATACATTATCTACTGCTGGAAGTGTTGCTTCAGCAACTGGCGCTGGAGTCGGGGTTGGCGCATCTTTTGCTGCAGCGGGAGCCAGTATTAAATACGGAGCTATGGCTGCCAGAAACATCAAGCAAACAATGCGTGATAGGCGAGCTCATAAAAAAAATAAAAAAACAGGAGATGAAGAATCTTATGCGACATGGTCTCAAAGACAAAAAGACAAAATCAAAGAGACAACCAGTTGGAGATTAAAAGCGAAATATGAGTTTATACTGAAAACAACACTAAACTGGGACAAAACAACGGATAAGAAAGATGAAGAGAGGGATAATATGGCTCAGAGTCTCATAAACCTAGCCATTGAAGGAGGTGGTGATCTTGCAGATGCTATTGATATACTTAAAAACATTGGTGGCTCTAAGAAACATATTGCGGAAATTAGTAACTATGTAAATGATAAACCTAGCCAAGCAAAAATGAATAAGATGAAGGATAAAATTAGTGAACTATTTCACAAAAGAGAATAATAATGGAAACACCCGATTTAAGACAATTACAATCAGTATTTGAAAATCACTTTAATTGTACATTAATTCATGATGCGGATATTAAAATCGAAGATCAACTGATAGTCGATTTACCGAATGATGCCAATGAAAGACCAAGACAATGTGAGTTTCTAATTCTTCCTGATGAGGATGGGCTATGTTATTTACAATATTTCTCAGCTATGAATTTTGGATACAATCCTGAATTAAATAATGAAACAACAAGACTAATTGCATATATAAATGCAATACTTCCCCTTATCGGATTTGGTTTTTCAGAAGAATTAGAGATGTTATATTATCGATGTGTTGTACCCTGTCCGAATAAACCATTCGATCAAGAAATACACTTGAATAATGTATTCGTATTAATCTATTTATTAGATAATTTTTCGTTTTTTATCGAGGCAATTAGCAATGGTTTAAAAACTTTCGAAGAATGCTGCCATGAAATAAAACGAATAAAGCATATCGAATAGATGAAAGCAAACCAAACTTCTCATAAGGATACGAGCGGTAATTCAGTTGCCGAAAATGTTGGAATTGAAAACAATTCAAATGAGAATGTGGTTCAGCAAAAAAGCGCTGACAATTCTATAGGTCAATTGAAAACTGACACATCTATCCCGTCTGGGAATAATGAAAACAATAATTTACCATCTAGGTTCCCTCCTATTCAGACAAAATCAAAGGATGTAGTGCAAAGGGAAAAAGAAGAGGGAGAAGCAAAGGAAGGTGAGGAAAAGGAGGAAGAAGAAGGTGTTGAAATTGAAAACATAGAGTTTGGTGAGGAGGCCAAAAAGAAAACTTTATATAAAAGAGGAAATCTCGAAATGTTTGGTGAAGAGCCAAAAGGAGAATCAAGCTTTTCATCTAAAGGACTTGACACTACAATCAAAGAAGGTGAAATAGAATCTGGTACCGGTTTGGCGATCAGGAAATTAACAGAAGCTAGTGATACGAGCATTAAGGAGGCTTTTGAAGTAATGGCTAAAGCTGGTGTATTTGGAGAGGCTATTGCATCAAAAAAAAGAGAGACTTTAGACGGAACAACGATGGAGGCAACTGGTAAAGCTGGTGTTAGCGCGGGGGCTGACGCAAAAGCCCAAACCGGAGTTGTTATAGATGTTATTGAAGGTTTAACGTTACTAGCTAGTGCCTCAGGTAAAGCCGGCCTGGGTTTTGATTTGGAATCTTTATTACAAGTATCTAAAGAAATCGGAGGGATTGAACTACAAGCAAAATTAGCCTCTAAAATCGGCGGTTTTGTGGGTGTAATCGCCAGTGCCTCTGGTAAATTCAATTATAGCGCTACATCAATCTCATTAGAGGGTAAAGCCTCTGTGAAGGCAGGTGCTATGTCAGAAGGAGAAATTACAGCATCAGTTTCTGCCAACGAGCTGGCAATTCAAGGGAAGGGTGAGTATGAAGCTCTTGCTGGTGCTTCGGCAGAAGCAGAAGGGAAAGTTGAGCTTAGTCTTGGAGGTATTTCAGCAAAAGGTAAAGCTGAAGCATTTGCAGGGGCTAAAGTAGAAGGTAAACTTGGCGCCAACTTATCCTACAAGGGAAAAACACTCCTGAAAATAGGGGGGAAACTGGAGGCCTCTGCTGGCGTAGGAGGTAAAATAGAAGGAGAATTTACTTTTAAAGACGGGAAATTAGTCATTGGAGGTTCACTGGCAGCAACCTTAGGTCTTGGAGGTGGTGGTTCATTAAAGGTAGAAGTGGATTTTAAAGAAATAGGAAATGCGATGTTGTCAATCATTATAGATGCCTTAGGAGGAAAAGCTCTAGACCGTGATGATATAGCAGATGCGGATCGACCAAAAATGAAGCCTGATGAAGATTATAATTCTGTGTTGGATAAGTTACACAGTGGTGTTTTTAATGAACTTAAAGACTATGCAATGCATAAAGAGAAGTTATGTAAGACTACAAGTTGGAACCCTAAGCATATGGCTCTGGACCAAGGATATCAGGCCAGTATTTTATGTAGAAAGGAGAAAGTTCAAGCGATTTTCGACCTAGGACTTTTAAGAAATGCGGAACTGTCCGAAATTACTAAATACAAAATATCCGATGGTATTTTAATAGATATCTTATACCAGGTTCTACCAAATCAAGTTGAAAGTAAAAGTGACATCGACGTTCATGCTGGGCAAATTAGAAAATTAAAAATTATCGATGCTCAGCAGTTTAGAAATAACAACGGAATAAAATAGCAAAACGATTTGAGAAAAAACGATTTATATAGCCCTAACACACGAGTCTCATTACAACTTCCTTTGGGATGGACGAGGTTACACGAGACCAAGGATAGCATACTTTATTTTTACAATAAGAATGGTGAAGATCCATACGAGTCAACAGACCCTATTGTGAAAATTAATTTATTCGGTGTGACAAAATCAGAAAAAACAATTCAATCTGCAACCGAAGCCTTTTTAAACGAAATAGAGCAATACGAATTAATATCAGAACTCAATACCACGGTCGATAGTTTTCGTGCCATAGAATATAAGTTAGAATATATTCATAATCAGATTAAAGCGGAGGTATTTCATCAAAATACAATCGTTCACATTGATGATGTTCTTTTTAACTTTGCAATGATTTGTAAGTTGACTGTAAGGAATGATTTTGAATTAATTTTTAAAGAAGCAATAAAATCGGTTCGGTTTATAATATAATATGGAGCATAAATTAAATAACTACCATAGCTACTACAGTAAAGAGACAGGCCTATCTATAATGGTTCCGTCGCTATGGACATGGAGTAAAATAGGCGCAAATTCGTTCCGTATATTTGGTCTGTCTGAAAAAGGATTTGATGAATATTTCGAAGTATACAGACCAACAATGAGTTTTGAAAAAATTCATCTCAAAACGAATTCATTAGAAGAAAGAAAGGATTTAATTGGGAAAAACATCACCAATATGGCGAATGACTATAACAACTTTGAAATCATAAACGAGGACTGGTCTGAAAAGTCGAATAGAGCGCTTTTTTTGATGGACTATACCTGGATTGAAGAAACCACAGGGTTAAAAATGCATCAACAACAAGCGTTTATTTTTGAATCACCTACAAATATTATTTTAATGAACAGTGCCGTCATTCATTCAATAAAAGGTAAGTACTTATCCGAATTTAGTCGTATAATTAATTCAATCCGAATAATAAATAATTAATCTATTGAATAATGTTTAGTTATCGATAATTTGTAGCTGCAATAAATAAGGC
>MDSY01051607.1_pt1 | contig 23102 bp, 22 predicted proteins | sample 811131 | NCBI WGS metagenome assembly MDSY01 (sample SAMN05326643, study PRJNA326480) | marine metagenome | isolation source: seawater | place: Atlantic Ocean: South West | collected 2010 | reverse complement strand
ATATCCCCCTTCGAATCTGAAAGGAATATGGTGCGTTCTTTAATGTCTGAAAATGAGTTTATTGAAGTGTTTGTAGATACCCCCTTGTCGGTTTGCGAAGAAAGGGACGTCAAGGGTCTATATGCAAAAGCACGTTCAGGGAAAATTCCTAACTTCACTGGAATATCAAGCCCCTATGAGGAACCAAAAAACCCTGAAATTAGAATTGATACTACAAAAGTTTCTGCTGAAGAAGCCGCCGATCAAATAATTAATTTTATTATTGGATAATTTGAATCCCTTTTTGCGACGCCTTCTTGACAGACGACAACTTCGGCAGTTCAATGAGCGCAGTGGATAAGGCAGAATTGCAACGCATTGCGCAACAAGTCGAACTAAACCGGCAGAGAATGGAATCCATTGAGCAACAAGTCGGTCGCTTGGAACAAATAAGACTCGAACAACTTCAAACAATCGAAACATTATCCGCTATTCCTGCTAACGGAGCCAAAGGCGCCATGATTCCTTTGGGTTCAGGCGTTCAAATCGTCGCAGACATCCCTCCTAAAACAGGGGCCGTAATTGATATTGGAAGCAGAGTCCAAGCCGAAAAACCTCTAGATGAGGCGATCGATATCTTAACAAAAAGAACAGAGGAGATTCTACAATTGATGAATAAAATGAAAATTGAATTTAGCTCTATAGAAGAATCAACAATTTCATTGGCCAATGTTTTCAACGAACAAATAGCATCATTACAGGAAGAACAACCCGAAGAAATACCGGAAAAAAAGAGCGAACTGCAAGCAATACCACCAAAAAAACAGGCTAAAAAAAGAAAGCGTGGAACTGAATTAACACTTGATGATTAGAGGGATTTTATGGGACTCTTCGATCGCTTCAAGAAAAAAACAAAGGACGCGGTCGATAAAAACGAGATTACTATCGAAGAGGATTCTGCCGAAGCCGAAGAAATCCTTCAGAAAAGAGAAGAATTATTGTCGGCTATAGAAGAATCAAAAAAAACAAAACCCTCTATCGAAGACACACAAGAGCACGAATTGGAAGAAGACGAATGGGACGATTTTTCAGAAGATTTATCCAAGAATCCTTTTTCTAAAGAGAAAGACAAGAAAGCCAGAAAAATTGCACAACAAGCAGAAAAAATTGATCGAATTAAATCTATCCAAACCCCTCAAAACAAACCCATAGATCGTATGAAAACAACAACAGGTAGGGCATTGGTACCGGTTGCAAAGGATTTCGAAATAGATCTATCAGGTGCCCAAGTGACTAAAGGTGGACAAATAATTCGCGGAGGCTCAGTGTTGGACGAAATATTGTTCGAACTCGAAGAAGAATTGTTACAATCCGATATGGGGCATTCCGCAGTTATGGAGGTGATAAATACGTTAAAGGCGAATTTAATCGGTTCGCGAATCGACACACGTACTGGATTGGAATCTATAGTCGAAAAGATAGTTCGTAAATCATTACAAAATTTACTTGAGGCCGGATACTGGGATTTTGATAGAACAATCCACTCTTTTGTAACTGAAGACACCCCCGTGTCGATAATGATAGTTGGCGTTAATGGTACAGGTAAGACAACTACTACAGCCAAAATTGCACACCGCCTTAAAGAACAAGGATATTCCGTAGTTCTAGCCGCTGCAGATACATTCCGTGCAGGAGCCATAGATCAGCTTTCCACTCACGCTGAACGAATCGGTGTTAGGTGTATCAAAAGCCAAAGAGGAGGCGATTCCGCTGCAGTTTCTAGAGATGCCATAGAAAGCGCCAAAGCCAAGGGCGACGATATTGTAATAATTGATACAGCGGGAAGAATGCAAAACAAAACAAATTTAATGGAAGAACTTAGGAAAGTGCATAGAATCACTCAACCACATTTGGTGATATTTGTGGCTGACGCGTTAGCAGGGAATGATGCGGTTACACAAGCAAAAGAATTCCAAAGAATATTAAATTTTGATGGCGTTACATTATGTAAATTAGATACTGACGCCAAAGGAGGTGCTGCACTTTCTATAGCACACGCTACAGGCAGACCGATTGTTTTAGCAGGTGTAGGACAAGGCTACGAAGATCTCAAAGACTTTGATCCAGAATGGTTCCTAGACTCAATATTAGATTGACTTTCACACCGCGTCTTTCATGTATCATACCCCTTGTGTGCAGTTTGAGATGTCACGTGTAGCTCTTGTTGTAGTTGGCAATTCTATCTTGGAAGGTAGGCTAAGAAACATAATGTCTCGTAGAGGTTGGAGCACCGAAATCTGTCAAGATGGCGACAAAGCCGTCGATGAATATGTGCGTTTAAAGCCGGAATTAGTATTCCTTGTACTAGATCTACCGACAATGGATGGACATATTGCAGCACTTGAAATGAGAGAAACAGATTCTAATGCTCGTATAATATTCGTTTCTAGTAAAACAAGATTATCTAAAACACAAGACGCAGCATATTCTTCTGGTGCAGTTGCCACTCTCATTACTCCTGTTACATTTAGTGATATAGATGAAAAATGGGAAGAAATTATGGGAGATATTCCTGCCGCTCCGGGGCTTCCGGATTTAGACGCATTATATCCAGAATTAGAAGAGCCAACTCCGCCGCTTCTTCCGCCTCTCCCCGAACTCCCTCCATTGCCCGCTCTTCCTACGGTGCCCGAGCCAGTAATTGAAAAACCCAAGAAAAAACGATGGCGTAAACTGAAACTACTAATTTTATCAGTATTAATTCTTAGCTCTGCATTGGGAATAGCTCATTATTTGGAATATGTCGATTTGCAAAATTATTATGATGAGTTACTCACTATTATCAATTAGAAACGCAGGCACAGAATCGACAAAAGAACTTCCTTTTGGCGCACTGGTTACAACTTCAATTTTTACTGAAGAATCATTCAATAAAGTTTCATCATTATTCTCTAGACGATAATTAAGACGCCACCTTTTCAGCACCTCTCTCGAAAGAATAAATATGGTTAGAAGAGATATCCCAATTGCTGCAAACCAATATATGGCATAAAGAATAACTTCTTCATCTGGCCCCATTCTTCATTTACTCCTTTCAACTAGTGCATTCCAAGAAGCATTGGCATATGCCTTTGCAGCAGCCACACGATCACTTTGTCCATGTATCCCTGAACCGACAATGATGATATCTGCTCCTGCTGCTACACTATCTCTTGGATTGCCATATCTCTGACCCATTTTTCCAGCCCCACTATCTAAGTTAATACCAGGAGTCCAAATCATTTGGCTATCGCCTACCAAAGACCTCAATTGTTTTATTTCTTCAGCAGAACTTCCATTTCCAATATATCCAATTACATGAGGCGATCCTTTTCCAGTTTCAATAGTTTCTTTTGTATAATTTAGATTTAGTAGATTTCCTTGACTTGACATTTGTGCTAATAATAAAATTCCCCCAATTCGTTCTACGTCTGCCCAGCCGGCAGCTATACCATCAACAATATCTGGTCCTGAAATTCTGTGTGCAGTTACAATATCCGCCCAAGAGCGAATATCATAAATCCCTGCCATTTGATTTTGAGATATTTTTCCGATGTCTGCAAATTTTCTATCCTCAAAAAGTAGCAAATCTAATGAATCCGCCAATTCTGTTAATCTCCCCCAATCTTTCTTATTGAAATCTTTAACCATATCTACGTGAGTTTTCAAAGCCGCAATATATGGCCCCACCTCTGTAACTAAGTCTATTAAATCGGAGATAGACTCCATGTCAGCGGCTAAGCACACAAGTGATTTCTTTTTTGTAGCCACTTCCATAATACGATGGGCTAAAGGATTTGCACAATTTTCCCATCTTGAACCCCATACTGTCTGAGCCTCCATGTATTCAAACACAGACTATAGGTATGTAAATCATCGCCTATTTTTGTATCATTAAGCCTATGCTTCACACCGCTTTGTTCATTGACGAGTTGTTACGGGAACTACTCATAGGCGGCGGAACCAGATGGGCGAACTAGGATTTTTCAACTTTCAAGTTGTCACGCAAGACATAGAAGGTTTGACTGACGCCCGAGGTGAATCAATTAAAGCAATGTTAAAATCAGATTATTCCATTTCAGTAAATTCTGTAAGAGTGGTGTTGGGTTATCAGGTAAAATCTGATATTTCTAAAAAGGAAGCTGAACGTGCGATATATGATTTATTCGCAGATCCAATTATTGAATTTGGAACTCTCGACAAATCAGTAATCGACAACAAAAAATTATTTCCAAAAGCTCCAGAAATTGCAATTACTGTTGGATTTAAACCCGGCGTTACAGATAATGCCGGACAAGCAGGATTAGATGGATTGCGAACAATTTTTCCGCAAATTTCTGAACAATCACAAATTTCTACGACAATGACATATTTGTTTTGGGGGATTTCAAATGATATCTCTCCGACATGGTTGGCTAGTAAGTTACATAATCAAATGATAGAAAGAGCGAGTATTTCCGATAGAAAAGAATGCTCTATTTCAAACTGGCCTAAATTAGATTTTCCTGAGAGGCCAGTGCTTATCGAACAACCCTCAGCAACAGTCAATTTGGAAGTAAGTGACGAAGAATTAATTGAAATTAGTGAAAAAGGCCTTTTGGCTTTAAATTTAAAAGAAATGAAGGCAATACAAGCTAATTATAGAAACCCCCAAGTCCGTTCCGAAAGAAGAAAATTAGGTCTTCCAGAAAAAGCTCCAACTGATGCCGAACTCGAATGTTTGGCCCAAACTTGGTCAGAGCATTGTTGCCACAAGATATTTGCAGCAAAAATTCATCATGTAGATCTTGAAACAGGTGAAGACACATACATAGATTCTCTCTTCAAAACACACATTATGAAACCAACTTTAGATATACAATCTGATGTTGATTGGCTGCTAAGCATATTTCATGATAATTCAGGAGTTATTGCTTGGAATGATTCATGGAGTCTATGCATTAAGGCGGAGACTCATAATTCTCCGAGTGCATTAGACCCATATGGGGGAGCAATGACCGGAATCGTAGGAGTCAATAGAGATATTTTGGGGACAGGATTGGGTGCAAGGCCAATAGCCAATACAGATGTTTTTTGTTTTGGACCTCCTGATTATTCTGGTCACTTACCTGAGGGGTTATTCCACCCTTCAAGGGTATTCCGAGGAGTTCACGCAGGTGTGCGTGCAGGAGGCAATGAGTCTGGAATCCCTACAGTCAATGGCTCTATTGTTTTTGACGAAAGGTATCTAGGTAAGCCATTGGTATATTGTGGAACAGTCGGTATAATGCCTAGGAAATTACCCGATGGCCGCGAAAGTCACGACAAAACACCTCAGCCGGGCAACATCATTTACATGGTCGGTGGAAGGGTAGGCAGTGATGGAATTCACGGAGCAACATTTTCTAGTTTAGAATTGACAGAAGACAGCCCTTCTTCTGCCGTTCAGATAGGCGACCCTATAACTCAGAAGAAAATGATAGACATGGTATTGGAAGCGAGAGATTTGGGATTAATACAAGTAATCACCGATAACGGAGCAGGAGGACTATCTAGCAGTGTAGGGGAATTAGCAGAATTAACTGGCGGAGCAGATTTAGATTTGGCCGCAGTACCTTTGAAACAACCGGGGTTGAGCAAATGGGAAATACTGGTTTCTGAATCTCAAGAGAGGATGACAATCGGCATCAATCCTGAAGATTGTGAAGAATTTGAAAAACTAGCAAGATTACACGAAGTTGAAGCGACCGCAGTAGGGCAATTTACTGACTCAGGAGCATTCGTTGTACGCTATGGCGATGAAACCGTAGCTCATTTACCAATTTCATTCTTGCACGATGGTTGCCCCCAATTACAATTGGAGTCAGAGTGGAAAACTCCGAATCACGACCCAATTTCATTCCCATCAGTAGATGCTGCTGGAATGGGACAAATCTTGTCCAGATTAATGGCTAGACCCAACGTTGCTAGTAAAGAGTGGTGGGTAAGATCCTATGATCACGAAGTCATTGCTCAATCAGTCATAAAACCATTTTGTGGAGTAAATCATGATGCCCCAGGAGATGCAGCAGTAATTGCACCAATTCAAGGAAAAACACAAGGTGCAGTGATTTCAAACGGAATCGTTCCGAGATATTCTGACATTGACTCATATGCTATGGCCGCAGCTAGTATCGATGAGGCATTACGAAATGCAGTATGCGTTGGTGTAGATTTAGATCTAATCGCGGGCCTTGATAATTTTTGTTGGCCAGACCCTGTAGAATCCGCAAAAACACCCGACGGACGTTACAAGTTAGCACAATTGGTGAGAGCAAACAGAGCTTTAGATGAAGTATGTAGAGCCTACAATTTACCATGTATCAGCGGCAAAGATTCTATGAAAAATGATGCTACATTAGATGGCGAAAAAATCAGCGTCCCTCCCACGCTTTTATTCAGTTTAATTGGCAATCATTCAGATGTAAGGAAGGCGGTTTCTAGCGACTTCAAACAAGTTGGAGACATGATATATCTTGTAGGAGAAACTCACCAAGAGTTGGGTGCTAGCGAATTAGCTTTCATGCTTCGTGACGAATCAAACGGAGAGAGTGGAATCGGAGGGCAAGTCCCACAAATTGATACATCTCGGAATTTATCGCTTTATCATAGTCTGACGAAAGCCATGTCAAATGAATTAGTTTCAAGCGCTCATGATTGCAGTGATGCAGGACTTGCAGCCGCGGTAGCAGAATGTTGTTTCGGTTGCGATTCAGGAGCCGATTTAGATATTTCAGAGATATTCAATGCAGATATTAATTTGGATGACTGGGGGGCTCTATTCGGGGAGAGCCTTGGTAGGATTTTAGTCAGCGTAAAACCAGAAAATTCTAAAATTTTTGAAGATGCAATGAAAGGACACGAATGTAATTATTTAGGCAAAGTCAATTCAGGCGATGAAATAAAGATTTCAAATTCAAAAGTCCCCGTGTTGACTGCTTCCATGTCTGAACTGAGAGACTCTTGGAAAGATACTTTGAATGGGGGTAGAAATTAATGATACCCAGAGTAGCAGTTCTTTCCGGTTTTGGAATTAATTGTGAAACTGAAACAATGGCAGTTTTCGAAATGGCTGGCGCTAAAGCAGATCGAGTTCATGTGAATAGATTAGTCAATGGGGAACTGGATCTAGAAGATTATCACCTCATGGCAGTACCTGGTGGCTTTTCATTCGGCGACCATTTGGGAAGTGGCAGATTAATGGGCAATAGATTACGTTTCGGTCTCCGTGAACAAGTAAGAAATTTTGTCAAATCAGGTAAACCCGTAATCGGAATTTGCAATGGCTTCCAAGTTCTTGTCAAAATGGGATTATTACCCGGTGACGACAATGTCAGTTTAACTCAAACAGCATCCTTAGCATTGAATGATTCAGGGCATTACGAAAATCGCTGGGCAACGTTAGAGTTCGATCCCCAAAGCCATTGCATTTGGACTAAAGGATTGACAAGAATCAGGGTGCCTGTACGTCACGGCGAAGGAAAATTCGTTACAGCCGACAAAAACCTCCTCGATGTTTGGGGCAAAGCCGGACAATTAGTTGTAAAGTACGTAGATCCTTCAAGCGAATATCCATCATCAAGTGATGACATATTGCCATATCCTATTTCTCCGAATCAAAGTTGGAGAAATATTGCTGGTGTGTGTGATCCATCTGGATTAGTATTTGGTTTAATGCCACACCCTGAAGCTAATCACTCAACATGGTTAGGTGCGACTTGGACTAGAGAAGACATAGAACATGGCGAAGGAGAAGGAATGAAGATTTTCAAAAACGCTGTAAATTATGTTGTAGAAAATTTCGATAATTAAAATGAAAATCTTCTTGCAATAGATATCTATCGGCATTGTTATGACAATTCGTGATGCGACAGAAGTATTCTCGGAATGGGCTCTTAGAAATAGAGATGAAGGAATGGAAAGCGGGCATGCTAATTCAGTCAATGAAATGTTAAACATTGCAATTTCAATGCTTGAAGAACCATTTTCAGCGATAGATGTTGGTTGCGGGAATGGTTGGGTATGCCGCAAATTAGAATCAAATGATAACTGTAGTAAGGTAGTCGGTATCGACGGCTCTATTGAAATGATTAACAAGGCAAAGAAAAAGAGTACGGGCGAATTCCATTTAGCAAAACTTCCGGGGTGGAAACCTTCACAAAAGCTCGATTTAATTCATTCAATGGAATTTCTATATTATTTGAAAGACCCATTGGAAATGTTGAAAGTTTTCTTCAATGAATGGCTGAATAACAAAGGGGTGTTAATTGCAGGAGTAGATCATTATTTAGAAAACACCGCAAGTCTTGACTGGCCAGAATCTCTTAATGTACATATGACAACATTGAGTGAAGAACAATGGAGACAAGGTATGATTGATGCCGGATTCACTGACGTTGAAACGCGACGGGTAGGGCTAAAGTCAGGATTTGTGGGCACTTTAGCAATCTCTGGTCGAAAGCCTTGAATGCCCTGAACGATTTCCCAAGGCTATGACTGACCCAAACATCACGGTTCAAGAAGAAGCAACCGTAATTGAGATATTGTCATTATTGCATCCCAATGCAAAAAAGAATTCTCTTAGAAGAATGGTCGATCATGGGCGTGTAATAGCAGACGGAATCAAAGTGAATAAGGGCAATACAATAATTTCTCCGGGCACTACAATTACAGTACTTTCAAAATCAGATGGCAATGAAACTGCTGGCAAATACAAAACAACAATCCCAGAACCCGAAGTTATGTACTCGGACAAATCAGTAATAGTAGTCAATAAACCAGCGGGACTTCTTTCAGTAGCTACCGATCGGGGAGAGGCAGATACTATGTTTTCTCGTGTTTTTGCTTGGGCTTGGGAAAATGGGAAGACTAGAGCCCATCTTGTCCATAGACTAGATAGAGAAACATCAGGATGTTTGATATTTGCGCGTTCAACAGAAATACGCGATATGCTACAAGAACAGTTCAAAGACCGTTCCGTTGAACGAATATATCATGCAGTTGTTCATCGCAAACCACCTACTAATTCGGGTGTTGAAACAGGCCGTATTCAGGAAATGAAAGACAAGAGAATGAGGCTTGTTCCAGAAGGGCGCCGTGCCGGTAAATCAGCAATTACTAATTGGTGGTTAGAAGACACAGGTCCTGAACATAGTTTAATCAGAATCAAAATAGATACAGGACGTCGAGCACAAATCCGTCTTCACATGGCAAACTTGGGCTGTCCGGTAATAGGAGATACGAGACATGGATTCGGTAAAGCTAGCATCAACAGACTTTGCTTACATGCAACATCTCTCGGGTTTAAACATCCCAATGGAAAGGTAATGAAAGTCGAAAGTCCAATACCAAGACAACTAATTTCCGAATTAAAAAGACGTTTAGGATAATCATTCTTCCTCTGTGGAAATATCGATTATTTTTCTAGGCATGTATAATTTAACTAAGATAGCATTCAATATAGCAATTATTCCCATTACTGTTGCCGAAGCAATCATACCTTCCATAAATGCAAGTTGTGCATTTTCTATCAAAACAGCTCCCAACAGATTACCATTTTCTAACATCTCAGCACCGATTTGCATTGCAGCAGGAAACGACTCTAGTGGAACAGTCCCCAATTCTAAACCATCAGGGATAGTCATATTTCTTTGATAGTATTCGTTCAAAACACTACCTCCTATTGCTATACCCAATGCCCCCCCGACCTCTCTACTTGCATCATTTGTGGCACTACCAACGCCTGCTTTGTTAGAAGGTATAGAATCCATCACTACAGTAGTAGCTGGCGCCAAAGTTAATCCCATCCCAAATCCAAGTAACAAGAAGATAAACGCTAATCGCATATATTCCGAATCAATTTCAACAGTAGTGAATATTGCCATTGCAACAGTCATCAAAACCAACCCCACTGAAATGACATTGTTACTACCAAATTTAGCAGACAATCGATCACTATTTGCAGCCGCAGGCATTAATCCTAATGGAAGAGGTAAGAATCTAATTGCGGCTTCAAGAGCAGTATGGCCCCTTACTAATTGGAAGTGTAACATTTGTGTGAACATAAAAGAGAACATTACGAAGGAAGCCAGCATTATTGCTATTAATCCTAAAGAGAAACCTTTGAATTTAAAGAAGCCAATAGGCAACATAGGGTACTCGATACCCTTTTCCCAATTTACAAATAAATAACTCATTACAATTGCTAGTGCACTAATAGCAAGAATTTCTGGACTAGTCCAACCTAATGAGGGTGCTTCGATAATCGCATACAAAATAGTTCCAAGAGCAGCCACTGACAAAAACGCTCCAATTGGATCCAAAGGAGTTCTTTTATCTTCTTTTGAGTTTGGAACAAAAACCAATCCCAAAATCAAAGCTAGTAATATTATTGGAACATTGATCAAGAATACCATTTGCCAATCATAGTTCTCTACAGCCCAACCCCCAACTAACAAACCAATCGGCGCCCCAATGCCTGCCATCATTGTCCATATTCCAATGGCCTTCCCTCTTTCTTCTCTAGGAAAAACAACGATTACTATAGATAGGGTGGCAGGCATAACCAAAGCAGCCCCAAATCCCATAGCGGCTCTGGCAATAATCACATCATTCGAGGAATCGGCATAAAATGCAGCCGCTGCAGAAGCGGCTCCAAGCAGTACTAATCCTAATTGTAAAGCCTTCTTTCTTCCAAACCGATCACCTAGTGCACCCATTACTAATAGCATGCCACCAAATATCAGAGCATAAGAATCAACAATCCATTGTAAGTCACTATTATCTGCCTTTAGATCTTTAGACATTTCAGGTAGTGCCACATTCAATGTGACATTATTCAACATCACAATAACAAGACTCAAACTCATAATTCCGAGTATAATCCACCGTTTTTCGTGAGCACCATTTTCCTCCATGACATTACGGAGAAATAGACGCTTTTGAAAACATAGGTTACAATATTAAAACCGTTTCCGATAACCATGGCTAACCGTTTACATGCGCTTTCTTTAGCATTGATTTTCGTATTAGTCAGCATGTCAGGTTGTATATTCTCCAGTAATTCAAATGCCGATAAAATATCCGAACAATCAGAATACCCCTCAATTTATGATCGACACACTCTTTCATGGCAAGATAATCATACATTTTCTTATACATTAGAACAGGGTCCTTATTATGCACTTGAAGTCCAAGAGGCATTCATTGAAGTAGATACTTCCGAGGTGTGGGAAACAGGTCCAGATACATCAGAAGTACATCTTTCATATTGGCTTCCAAGCAATACTTTGTCCGGAGAACAGGTTCCTGTCATTGCAGTAATTAGTCCTTATTTTTCATATGGCCCCCAAGGTGACGAATCAACTCCAACTAATATTGTAAGTGCAGGTAGAGGTGAATTCATATTCGAAAATTTCGTCCCTCATGGGTATGCCTTTGCTCAGGTAGCTGTATTTGGAACTGAACTTTCTAGTGGGTGTTTTGACTATAGGGGCGCAGGTGAAGGCTGGGGCATACATAATGCAGTAGAATGGCTAGGTTCACAGAATTGGTCTAACGGACATGTAGGCCTTTATGGTAAATCATATGAAGGAGCAACACAATGGGAAGCAGCAGCATTAGGTAGCGAATATCTCAAGACCATAGTTCCAATATCTGGAACAACTGCACTACATCCTTTATTGTACAAAAACGGCAGTGCAGAAGCTAGAAGCCAAGTCATGCATATGAATTATTTTTCTAGCACTGTGGACTATGATGAAGATGATTTAGACAACGTTTGTCCAGATATTGTTGAAGGATTATTCGCAGGCCCTGTTACTTATGGGGCCGGCGAACTGGACCCTTACATGTCAAACTATTATGATGAAAGAAGCCATATTGACAAAGCATTTGAGAATTGGAATGGAAGCGTCTATTGGGTTCAAGGATTGCAAGATTGGAATGTAGATCCACACCAAGTATTCGGCGGGCCTATAGGAGTTAATTGGTATCAAGATTATATCGATGCCGGCTTTGAAATTAGAGGGATATTGGGGCAATGGGAACATAATTACCCCGATCAATGGACGAAACATAATGCTCAAGATAGTGGATACGGAGGAGAAGCGATCCATAATATGACTCGCTGGGACTGGGCTCAAGATTTATTTGAATGGTATGAGTATTACCTGAAGGGAGTAGGCCCTCAACCAGAACTTGTTGCTCAAGTACAACGAAATGACGGCCAATGGCGTATAGAAGAAACATGGCCACCTGAAGATTTAGAATGGTATAATTTACCATTATCGAGTTGTTCTAGCTCTGGTGCCTTTACTGGAGGAGGTCTTCCCGGTGTAGGAGGAGGTCAGACTGTAACAACTACATGTTCTGCACTTTCTGAAACAGAAGATATCCTAATTTCAGGATTAATTAGATTGCATTTAGAAGCAGTAGCAACAATGGATGGAGGGCAGGTATTTGCAGAGTTAAGAGATTCTGAAACCGGAATCAGATTGGGCCACGCAACTATGGATATCAGATATCACGCAGGAGGTTATGAGCCTCAAACAGTCCTCCCTTCACAACAAGTTACTATGATGATGGAATTCCAGGCAATTGACGCCATACTTCCTGCCGGCCATGGCATAAATATTGTATTCACAGAGTCTGGAGAAGATTATCTTGCACCCGCATGTGGCCCAAGTTGCACAGTTCATATTTTACCTTCAATTTCGCAATTATCGATCCCTCATATAACTAGTGATTCAGGAACTGTACTGGTTACACCTCAGAATCCAGATGCTGCCAATAATTAAATTTAGAGATATAAGAAATAACCACGTCCTCTTTCCTCGGAATAATCAATCATTTCACCTTCATAATTAGTTAGGGCCTTCTCTGCAATTTCTTTCATAGCTTCACTAATCCAAGATAGAGTTTGAAAATCATTTACATCATACCATCCATAGTCTGCAATTTCATCATTACAAATATTTACGATTGGATTTTTCGAATCGACAAGATATGCTAGGAAAATGGCTGGTGTTTGTTTAATTAGACATTCTCTAATCCCAACTAACCCTCTTATGTCAGCATCTATGCCACATTCTTCCCGCAATTCGCGTTTTATTGCTAACTGTGGCAATTCTCCATCATCAACAGAACCTTTAGGTAAACCCCAGAGACTTTTTTGTGGCCCTTTCGCCTCTTTAACTAAGAGAATTTTATTTTTTTCAATTAAACAGGCTGCAACACCCAAATCTGTTTTTATTGGTCGCATAGTTATTTTACTGCAATAATTCATTTATCAAATACTGTTTTCAGTAAAAAGCACTCAATTATTAGTAGGATTCATCACCAAACCATGTTTCCTTTACAATATGTCTTTGCCAAGGCGGGCTATGGAGCAGATGGGATTTTCCATTTGCTGCTTGTCCTGTGACGCGCCTGATATTGCTGGGTCACAGAGATGTAGAGGCTGTATTTCATCACACGTAAAAGTGCGTGATAAAATATCTTCAGGTGTTGCAACATCTAAAGCAGACAGACTTTCAAGAGAATTTGTAACTATGCTTGCTAATCCAGAGGATTTTATTGAAAACGCTGCCCATTCAGAAACTATGACATACTACAAATCATTGATAGACAAGCATCAGGGCAAGGCTCAACCTAAAACTGCCGAAGAGGTCAAAGAGCGATTTGAAATACAAAGGAAAAAACCCCAAAAATCACTAATTCGTGATGTTGCTAGTAATAGAAAAAGAAGTACTGAGGTTTTAAATTCAGAAGAAATAGAGGAACTATTGCTGAAAATTAGTGATAAAAATCCAGAAGCCACCGAATCCTATTGGGAAGAATTACTTGAAGATGTGAACGAGTTGTTAGATGAAGGCTGAAATTACGAGCATTCAAACAAGATGAATATATGGGACTATTACGATGGCTGAAAAACGCGACCCACGAGCATGGCGTTTAGACGAAGACCCATTTGAAAAAATCAATAATAATTCCAAGACTCATACACGTGCTAGAGATGATGGAAATTGGCGAAAACCACACATAAGGGTAGTTACAGGAACTACGGGTCAACCTTTTTTCAGATCCTTTTCACAAACGCAACCCCAATCAAGATCAATCCATACCGGCTCAATTTGGCATTTTTCAAGAGTTGAAAAAGAACACCTCTTTAAGGCAGTATTAGCTTTTACTGTGGCATTAGGATTTTTTGCTACAAATGGGATATTCAATGCATTAGCCAATCCTTTTAATTTTATCAAATCAGGGATATTATTGGGTTTGGTGATATGTCCAGCCTTTTTATTTCATGAATTCGCTCATAAAATCACAGCTAGAATTTATGGTTGTTGGGCTGAATTTAGAGCATCTTCAGGCGGTTTACGCTTCGGAATAATTTTAGCGGCATTAACAGGATGGTTATTCATGGCTCCCGGAGCAGTGATGATTTATGGCAACACTACAAAGTCCCAATTCGGAAAAGTCGCATTGGCCGGCCCGGTAAGCAACATAATTCTCTGGATTATTGGGGTAATCTTAATTTCACTCGGTTTAGAAACATCTGGAGCATTCACGGTTGCTTTTGGAGGCAGTGACAAGGGCATGTTATGGTGGTGGTGTATTTCTAACGCTGTTCTTGCATTATTCAATATGATCCCATTTGGTCCATTAGATGGCAGAAAAATTAAAAATTGGTCAGATTTTATGTTTTACTTCTGGTTAATAGTATGTATTAGTTTAGTTGGATTCAATGGTAGATACCTATAGTCTACTCTTTAAAATAGCTAAAATCATTATCATACCATTCACATATAGTATCAAATCATCTAATAAATTTATCTTCATTGACAGTCCTAAAATTAGTATGATGATTGATTGAAAGCCATAGCCAAGCATTGAAGACACAGTCAATTCAAAAGATAAATTATCACTTCCTTCACCAGTCAGGAAATCTATTATTTGGTCCTGCCAAGAAAAACCAATTAAGTATATTTTATGAAGAAAATTAACATGAATTTGTTTTTCCCAAGGTTTTGCTATAGGACAGATTTTTTCATTGACACGACTTGTATCATCGCCTGAACCAACCACTCTCGCTTTTACAGAGAAATGATTGAAAAGAGAATATTGGAACAGCACAGCAATCACAATTCCTGAAATGTATAGATTATTCCAATCAAGATATTGGCCGAATGCATATGTTACTAGAATCAACCCAAGAGTATCTGCAATTGTATCCCAATATCTTCCTACATGGGATGGCCTTTTTCTAATCCTTGCCAATTCTCCATCTACAGCATCAACAATACCTTTTATGACAAGAAGAATACAACTCTCGACAATATACTCCTGTAAAATTAACCAGGCACATAAAGTTGACAATAATAGATGAAAATTCGTAACCATCAATACACTAATTTTCGTATCTTTTAGTAAATTCGCAAAATAACGTGCAATTGGTCTACCCCAGTCAGACAAATCTTTCGCGCCATCGTTGTTACCGTATTTTCCTGAAGACATAGTTTATCCTCATTAGAATATTTAGATTAACGCATTTGTAATAGGCTTTTCATCACAATGAAAGAATGTCATTAGGGCCCACCAAGTAATCATATCTAGGCTATTAACTACATTAGCTACGCCAGTATTTTCTTCACCATAGTTTTTGCCAGTAGTATCCATCCATTCTTCCATTTCATCTAAAGTATCACATACTTGATGATAGCACCAATAACCGTCTACTAATCCTCCGAAACCAATAGTTACAACATCTAAATTATCTTGGAAACTAGCATGATCACTCCTTGCAGTAGTGTCTTCATAAACAATAATCTCAGGCCTATCCATATCTAACCAAACATTGGTTTTCCATGTATCTGCAGAATAATTGGTTCCTATCAACGTCCCCATTTGTTCTTCCAAGCCCAAAGCATCAGATCCAATCCAATTAGAAAGTCCAACCATTCCAGGCTGATCCAACCGATCATGATTTGGACCAGGTCCAATGTAGACTCTCATCGGCCAAACTTCTGCATCTTTGGGGTATCCGTCTTCATCTATTGTAGGGTCCGGATCACCGTGTGGAGCGCCTCCGCCACCTGGCCAATTTACGCCAGCCATATCTAGGTTGATGTAATTGGTAACAGTGACATCAGGATTATCTTCGCCAACATAGTATTCTGTCCAATAATCTGAACCTCTTTTGCCACCTTCTTCACCAGACCAAAGACAGAAAACCATTGTTCTTCTACTTTCGAAATTAGCTAAAGCCTTCGCAGTTTCCATAACCATTGACGTGCCTGCGGTATTATCATACGCACCAACTCTAGTGCCGTAAGTTCTTTCACCAATGATATGAGGGTCAAGCAAAACTCCATTGACAGGAGGAGCAACATCAAAATGAGCTCCAAAAACTAACCATTCATTTTCGACTTCTGTACCCCATTTGTACGCGCAAATATTGTATGCTTCTGGATTCTGAGATCCAGTAATATCTGTAAATTCATATCTGTGGCCGATTACTTCTAAACCAAAACTTGACATTTCACTGATTAGGTATTGAGCGGCATCTTCGTAAGCCGGATTTCCTTGACCAGCCCACCTATCGTAATATCCTTCCTTACCATCCACAATATCAAAAGAATCAGTCGGGTCACTTATTTCATACAAGCGATCATATACACTCCTACCGTCTACAACTCCTGTTGAATGAGTTCCTCCCTCGTCCTTAGATAGAGACATTGATCTTTCAATCGGTACGATTTTGACAATTACTGAACCCCCAGTTTCTGAACTATGATTTACAGTGTCATATGTTTTATTCTCAGAAGCCGGGATTCTTTCAATTCCATTATTTGAATTATCTCTATCTCCTCCCCTAATTACCCAACTCATCCAAGACTCACCTTGATCTCGTATTGGCCAAAAATCTCTACCAAATTCTCCTATTATGAAAACCATATTTTCAGTTCTTGGAGGCGCCAATATCGACAAAGTGTGCGAGTTGCCTTTCTCCAAATCAATAATTGTAGAATTTTGTATATAATCTGAACTTTCTTCAATAATTAAGTAAGGAATAAAAACTGACATAGAATTAGAGGCCGACAATTCTACATTTTGGAAAAAACCACCCTCTAGAGTCGCTACTCCAACATCCAAATCGCCTTCTTTAGGTTTATTTTCTGATTCAGCAAAACATCCCGTTAATGGCGCTGATAACATCAGCATTACAAGCAAACCAGCAACGCCTGTACGCTTCATATCACTCGGAACACGAATATCTTGTTGAACTAAACGGTTCCATGAGAAATTAATTATCGGTAGTAAAACTACTAGGTTCTGTAATCATTGTCTTTTTAGGTTCCTTCAAGACTATAGCGAATATACCGCCCAGTATCAGGAAGAAAACTCCGCAACAAACTGTAGTCACGCCCCCTAATGCAGCAAAGAATCCACCAACGGCTTCCCCGCCTTCTTCTAGAATTATCTCCCACATTGGCACAAGCTCATAATTTTCATTTGCATCAATAGTATATTCGCCACTGTCATAATCCCACCATGAAATAGTAGCCATGTGATACCATCCGCTAGGGTCATCCTCCCAGCCCCATGGTTTTTCGCCATCATCTTCACAGTCAGTCTTTAGATGATTTTCCCCAGTCTCATTTGTCATAGTAATAACAAATTCATCACATCTCACATCATCACTAACCATTACAAGAATATCCTCGCCACTGTAAGAATAAGTTATAGCTCCCGCGGATCCACTGAACTCACTCTTTTCATTAACATCCCATTGTCCAGCATCGCTTAGAGCCGCACCTCCACCAATCGTCATTACAGCTCCGGCCAATGTAATCAATACTCCTAGGCCAAGAAAAATTTTACCTGCTATATGCATATGAATATCGATATGATGGCGGGATATAAACTAAACCTTGTTTTTTATTGAATTCTGGCTTAATAATGGTATAAAGTATTTAGTGCGTACCATCATCTTTGAGTTAGAAGGTGATACTATGAGCGAAATAGTTAGACGAAAAGAAAATATTACACAGGATTTTGAGAAAAATACATTGAATGGTTTTATTGGAATATTCCTTCATTTTATTGTTCTTGGTTTTATTAATCTATTATTGCTGATATTGACGGGAGCAGGCGGTGCCATTGGCGGGCTTGCATTTTTGATTATGATATTCACAGGCCCTCTTTGGCTTCTCTATTGGAATAGTTATATTATCATAGCACCAAATGAAGCCGCTACAGTGCAATTCTTTGGAAAGTATTCTGGAACAGTGAATAAAGAAGGCTTTCACTTTTTCCTTAATCCGTTCTATCACAAACAAAAAATTTCTATGCGTATAAGAAATTTTGAATCTGCTAGATTGAAAGTTAATGATGTGAATGCTAATCCAATTGATATCGGTGCAGTGGTAGTATGGAGAGTTTTTGACGCTGCAGAAGCTCTTTTCGAAGTTGACCACTACGATCATTATGTCCAGATTCAGAGTGAAGCAGCACTTCGAGCCATGGCAACCGCATATCCATATGATATAATTGAGGACAAGGATATAGGAGGAATTTCTTTGTCAAGCCATCAAGAAGAAATTGCCGAACTACTTCAAGAATCGGTAGAAGATCGTCTCAAGCAAGCAGGAATAGAAGTTCTTGAAGCTAGAATAAGTCACCTTGCTTATTCTCAAGAAATTGCACAGGCAATGCTACGCCGCCAACAGGCTAGCGCTGTAGTCGCAGCAAGAACAGAGATAGTTAAAGGAGCAGTTGGCATGGTCGAAGAAGCATTAGAACAACTTAGCTCAAAGAAGATAATTGACCTCGATGAAGACAAAAAAGCAACTATGGTGAGCAATTTACTAGTAGTTCTTTGTTCTGAAACAGATACTACACCTGTAGTTAATACTGGAACGATATACTAGTTGGATATGAAGATTAATTATGGTGCAGAGGACAGGATTTGAACCTGCGAAGCACTACGCACTGGGACCTCATCCCAGCCCCTTTGACCACTCGGGTACCTCTGCTTGTAGTCCGAGGAAGCGCTACGCGTATTTCAGAATCTCCCTTAATCCTCTACAGGTATCAAAGAGATAGAATCTCCAACGCTAACATCTCCTTCAGATAGGACCCTAGCAGACCATCTTGACCAACCGACCCTTTTGTCGTGATCTATCCTTGAGAAGTTTCGAGCCATGAATGAAGCCCCAATCTTAGAGCATGGAACACAAGGCTCACTGAGAGCTATGGTAGCTCCACCGACCTTCAGAATCATACCTACTTCTAGAGAGTCCCATTGAATTCCCTCTATAGTCAGATTCTCTCCTGTAGAACCAACTTCGATGGAGTGACCTTCGGCTTGTAGTTGATGAATTCTCTCTAGCGAGAAAAGGTTCACAGCTCTCCCGGGATCTCCCCCTTTTCTTTCGGCTCGAAACCTGTTGAAATCACCTTCCAAACCACCATAACAAATCTTTGTGGTTTTGATTGGCAGTTTTGGGACGCCTCCCTCTTTGCTGACATTTATTGAATGAATAGTCCCTTTCATCCCGCCCACTCCTCAAAATTTTGTACGCAGTCTTGGAGATTAATATTTTTTAACCAATTTTTAATCATAAACACCCCAACTTTCAAACAATCTCTTGTATCTTTTCATATAATCTGATAGAATGATTTTCAGGAGTTAATCCCAATTGCTTTATTCTTTCAATTCCGGATATGGCCCAATTATTTCTTATTTCTGGGTCTTTAACCTGTGTTAAGGCCTTAGTCCAATCATCATATGCTCCACGATTTATCAGACGACCATTTTCTTCATCAACAATTGTTTCACAAAAACCACCCTCTTTAACAAAAATCGGAGGAACTCCAAGGGCCATCGATTCAATCGGCGTTAATCCAAACGCTTCTCCGTGTGCTAAACCTACAATAGCCGCTGCATTTCGCATTACTGAACACATTTCTATCGAAGAGAGATTAGAAAGAACTCTGACTTTAACATTATATTTTCGTCCATAATTTTCTAGAGATTCTCTTTCCTCGGAAGAACTACCGCCAATTACTACTAAATTCAAGCCACTTTCTTTAATGTGATCAACCACTTCATATGTTCCTTTAAAACGAGAAATTCGACCGATTGTTACTACATAACTTTGTTTTGGTCCTGGATTTATTTTTTCGAAAACCAATTCTTCTCCGACATCCTCATCTTTAGGGAACTCAGAAAGATCTACAGAAGGATACAATACTCCTCCCTTTATTTTGTAAATACTTTCTAATTTCGAAGCCGAAAAATTAGAATTCGCACTTACAATCCATTTATTATTCCCAATAAATGATTGAAACGATTTCTCAATTCTTCTTCTTTGGAATGTTTGTAAAAAATGTAAGATACGGGGACGCCAAGAGCCTGTTCCATCAGGATTCAGGTGATTGATTTCTTCATGTATTCCAGGTTTAGATTCTAAGAAGTGCAAATGTAACATTTTTTCTTTAGGGACCAATTTAAGAAATTCCATGGAACCATTCCCTCCCGTCAGATGAATCACTTCCGCCCAATCGATGATATCTTGGATGCCATTCATGGCTTTCCATGCTGCCAAAGCACTGCGTTCTTGACCAGCCGTAATTTCATTCCACAAACCTCCATTTGGTTCCCATTGTTTTTCTGGACATATTGTTTCAATCCCTAAAGATTGAAGTTTACTTAGTTGTTCTTGTAACAAATTCAGAGATAAAAAACGTACTTCGAATTTTTTTGATATTGCAGGTAAATTTCTCAATAAATCTCTCGCCGCCCCTCCATTCACTGTCATAGCCGCTTTGACAACCAATAGCCGCTTCTTCGGGTCACTCACATATGTGCGGCTAGTTAATACTCTAAGTTTCCATCGGTAAATAGTTTGTACAATATATGATATCCAAATGAATAAATTAGTGAATAATCAATAATTCTGGATTAACATACGATTCTATATTTTCTAGAAAATCAATCTCTTCTTTGAATGCGATTTCAAGTTCCTCTCTCATTCTTTCATCCAATTCTGGCCGAGAGGTCTTTTTCGGATTAAAGCCAGGTTTTCTCAATGGTTCAAAAATCATTTTTCTTAGTTTCTGAGATGGCATCAGGAACTTAACTAAATTGATAATAGATTTAGGGGGCTGTCGCAAAAACTTCGCCCATTTCGCAGGATTCATATTTCCACCTTCATTGTACCGAGGCAACTCAGTATCTTTTGGAAACTGCTCTAAATCCAACCAAGATAAGATATCATTCATTGTCGCAAGAGAGTCATTCTTAATCGAATCTAGAGGGACAATCTTGACCTGCTCTCCTAATTTTTCTACCCATTTCAAAGTAGATGCCTTCATACGAGGAAATCCGAGAAAGCTCCAAGTCTCTGAATCGTCAATATTAGCTTTAAAATCAGCATTTTTCGCTTTAATGAGCATTTCTTCTTGAGTAGTGTTGTATTCTACCAGTCGTTTTGAATGTTCTTGATGCATACTTAACATTAAATCAATAGGATTACGCAATGTAATGATAATTTTTGCTTCAGGCATATTTTCTTGAACCGTTCTAAGTGCACGTTCGGAATAGAGATGGAATGCAGATTTATCTATAACCCAAGGCTCATTTTGATAACTTTGAAATGAGGGCTCAGGAGAAATAATCATTGTTCCTTTCGAATATATTGGGGCTGTAGGAAATTCAGCTGCACCGGCCATTAAAAAGTGACTCTCATTTGGCCAAGGGTGATATATTGAATTATGAGATCTTAACCATTTCATAAGAGATGTTGTTCCTGTTTTAGGCCCCCCAATTAGTAATAGATTTGGAGTTTGATTATATCTGTGCATTATCTATCTCCGTTTACTCGCAGAAGGTTTTACCCTTGAACAACACGGTTATTTCTAAACATAATCTATATTGAAAAAGAAATTTCGTATACGATGAAAGTGAAATATGATGCAGTAAGTCGACAATATGAGTTGTTGTAGTTGCCAGAGGTTGATGTATTCCTAATCGGAGTTCCCAAAGCAGGAACAACTTGGCTTGCCTATGTCCTTGATCAACACCATTCAATCACTCTTTCTAATCCAAAAGAGCCGAATATAATTGCTTCGCATCGTGGAACATTTGTACGTAATAAGGAAGAACCAGATTGGGGAAGATTTGAAACTCTTTTTTCTGAAAAGGGGCTTAAATTAGATGCTTCAATACACGCTTTTGCGTGCCCCCTAGCTCCTTCCCGAATTAAACAAAAACTTCCCAAAGCGAAATTTATACTTTGTCTTAGAGAACCTGTTTCTAGATCCTTTAGTCATTGGAATATGATTCTGAATACAAAAGAAGCGGTGGAAAATGGTGTTGATTGGAGTACTTTTGAAAAGGCATGGTCGGACAACCGTTTAAGAGACGATTCAATGTATGGCTTATCCATGTCAAGATGGCTCAAAGAATTCAATTTAGACAGTTTTCTAATCATTGACAGTGCAATGTTGAAAACAGATCCACTTTCAATTCTAAGGAGAATTGAATATTTTCTCAATCTTGAATCAGTTGAATATAATGTTGACGAAAATCGGCATTCGAACAGTGCAGCATCTAGAAGGCCCATGACTCTTGTAGGCAAAGTAACTAGAGGATTATTTTCAATAATTCCTAGTTTTGTAAAAAAACCAATAGTTGAAAAACTACAAAAAAGAGATTTTAATATTTACAACCTACCATTATTGAGTAAGAAGGGAGTAACTCATAGTTTAAATTCTAAACATTACAATACTTGCGGGAAAGAACTACTTCAAGATCTAGAATTATTCGAGAAACTTACAGAATTTGATACTAGCGCATGGTCGGAAGAAATAAAAAATCAACTAAATAGTTAATAAAATTCAATTGTAAATAAAGAATATTGGTACATTCAATTCAATAATGAGCATCTGACCGTCGGAATCATGGTTGACATTGCCTCACTCTTTTTGGGAACCTTCCAAGATAGTATTGAGTCTGCATTTGGATCGTCTCTTGGATGGATTATAGGGCATTTGATTGT
>MDSY01006302.1_pt1 | contig 23114 bp, 21 predicted proteins | sample 811131 | NCBI WGS metagenome assembly MDSY01 (sample SAMN05326643, study PRJNA326480) | marine metagenome | isolation source: seawater | place: Atlantic Ocean: South West | collected 2010 | reverse complement strand
TTGTTATTAAGTTTATTGAGATCGATTCATATTTCAAATTCTGAATTGCATAAGGGTATTTGGCATCGCCACTTTGGTCAGAGGATACCAGAGGTAACTATAGGTATCATAGGTGCAGGAAGGATAGGTGGCCGGGTAATAAGGAGGCTCTCGGCTTTCGGTTCGCCAAGAGTGCTAGTAAATGATATTAATCCTCAAACTGATATTTCACCTGCCTTAAAGCTTGAATGGGTAGATAAAGAAACTATTTTTAAAGAAGCGGATGTGATCAGTGTGCACACGCCTTTGACCCGCCAAACGGTTGACTTGATTTCAGACAAAGAAATAGCGTTAATGAAAAAGGGCGCCCTGTTAATAAACTTGGCCCGTGGGGGAATTATTAACGAAAAAGCTCTAGCAATGGGACTGAAAAGTGGCGATATTGGAGGAGCAGCAATTGATGTGTTCGACCAAGAACCATATTTAGGTGAACTAGCAAATATTGATGAGTGTATTTTGACTGCTCACATGGGGTCTATGTCCCTTGATTGCAGGGTTAGGATGGAGATTGAGGCAACAGAAGAAGCTCTTAGATTTGTAAAGGGAGTTCCACTAAAAAGTCCGGTACCTTTGTCCGAATATCTAATACAAGAGGAATTTTAATGACTCGTAAAGCAGTTATTTTTGGAGGTAGTGGCTTTATTGGTTCACATGTAGCTGATTTACTTAGTATGGAAGGTTATTCGGTCACCATATTTGATGTAGTGAGAAGTCCGTGGCTCCGTTCTAACCAAAACTTCGTTGAGGGGGACATTACTAAAAAAACTGATGTTGATTCAGTAATAGAGGGCGCCAGTGTTGTTTACAACTTTGCAGCACTTGCGGACTTAAATGCCGCCTTAAAAAGGCCACTCGATACTATAAATATTAATATTTTGGGCAATGCATTGATCCTAGAGTCATGCGTCAAGCATAGTGTAAAAAGATTTATTTATGCCAGCACGGTTTATGTAAATAGCAGAGATGGTGGCTTCTATCGGTGTAGCAAGCAAGCGTCTGAGAATTACATTGACGAATACCATAAGACTTATGGTTTAGATTATTCAATTGTCAGATATGGATCTTTATATGGGCCCCGTGCTGGTGAGAGCAATGGGCTTTATCGGATTGTCAAAAGCGCCATTGAAACAGGAAAAGTCAAATATCAGGGGCATCCAAAGTCGATGCGAGAGTACATACATGTCCAGGATGCAGCGCGCGCAAGTGTCGCCCTATTGGAGAAGGAATTCATTGGTAAAACGATTGTTTTAACCGGGCAAGAGCCTATGCTTGTCAGTAATGTTTTAGAAATGATTGCAGAAATACTGGGTTATCAGGAAGATGCTATTGAATTTGTTACAGGCTCTTATGACAGACATTATATTAAAACATCTTATGCTTATGAGCCGCGACTAGGCATGAAATATATCCCACCTCTTCATGTTGATTTAGGCCAAGGCATTCTGCAGCTCATAAAAGAAATTCATGGTAATTAAATTCAAATAATGTGAAGAACATAAAGCGAGATATATATATGCAACCAACAATAAAATTAGGTTCAAGAAATTTAGATTCTAAGTCCAAGCCCTACGTGATTGCCGAAATTGGTGTTAACCATGAAGGCTCCATGGCCCAGGCGAAGAAGTTAATTGATTTAGCGCGAGAGGGCGGTGCGGACGCTGCGAAATTTCAAAGCTACAAAGCTGATACTTTGGCATCTAAACATTCGCCTGCATATTGGGATATATCTAAGGAAAACACGAGCTCCCAACACGCTCTATTCCAAAAATATGACAATTTCTCTGCTAATGATTACAGAGAGCTGTCTGCATACTGTGATTCTGTCGGCATTGCTTTCGTCTCCACACCCTTTGATGATGCCTCTATCGAATTTCTAGATCCGATTATGCCGTTTTATAAAATTGCATCTGCAGATCTGACAAATACTCCTTTTTTAAGAAAAATAGCCAAGAAGGGTAAACCAGTTATTCTGTCAACCGGAGCCTCAACGCTTGAAGAAATTTCAGCGGCGGTTACAGAACTTGAAGCTGCCGGTTGTAAGGAACTCGCTCTTTTACACTGTATACTTAACTATCCAACACCGGATATACAAGCCCATCTGAGAATGATAAGAGGCCTGAAACAGACTTTTCCTGAGAATATTATTGGTTATTCTGATCATACGCTTCCAGATGATGCGATGACGAGTCTTTGCGCTTCACAGCTACTGGGTGCGGTAATCATAGAAAAGCATTTCACCCATGATAAAACTCTTCCAGGAAATGATCATTATCATGCAATGGATGTTCATGATTTAAAGCGATTTGTTAGTCTTTCTGAGAAGATAAATGTGCTTTTGGGTCCTGAGGAAGACAAGGCGCCGATAGAATCTGAAGCTATTTCTCGAGAGAATGCAAGGAGGAGTATTGTTTTAAAGCACGACCTCGCTGAAGGACATATATTATGTGAGGGCGATATTACTTATAAACGCCCGGGTTCAGGAATAAGTCCTGCTAGTTGGGATAATGTTATTGGCTCTATTTTAATCCACGCTCTTGAATCAGATCATGTTTTACAATGGGAAGATATCAAATAGTAATGGGATCAACAGTAGCGATCATACAAGCGCGAATGGGATCAAGTCGGCTCCCTGGGAAAATGATGATGGAGTTGGCTGGAACTCCCATTATCGAATGGGTTGTTCGTAGGGTACAAGGGGCAGCTCTTTTAGATGATATTATTGTTGCTACATCAGACGCAGATATTGATGATGGCCTAGCATTGATTGCTAAAAATTTGGGAGTGCAGGTTTTTAGAGGGAGTGAGGCTAATGTCTTGGATAGATTTATTAAAGCAGCTGAGTATTGCGAAGCGGATACCATCGTAAGAATTTGTGCGGACAACCCTTTAATTGATCCAGGCGAAATAGATCGACTTATTAAATTCTATAATAGCGAGAGCTTTGATTATGTGTGTAATCACCAGGATAGACTGGGTAGTGGCTATGCCGATGGTTTTGGTGCGGAGGTTTTTGGTTTTCTAGCTTTGAATAAGATAGCGTCGATGGATTTAAGCGATCGTCACAAGGAACATGTAACTCTTTATTTTTGGGATAATGCTAATCAAACGTCAATCAGATCTTTGCCTGCGCCAAGTGCTCTCAATTACCCCGAGTTGAGATTTGATATAGATACTTATGATGATTTTTGTGCCTTAAAAGTGTTAGTAGAAAATGGGGTTTCGATTTCTATGAAAGCTGAAGAAATAATAAAAGTTGCACAAAAATTAGATGCTTAAAGCAGATCAAATAAATAAGGGTAGCTGTGAGTTGACAAATATAAAGCTCAGTCTTGTTACCACGGAACTTCAAGAGACTTGGCCGGATGATGGGGAAGTTTTATTTCTTGGTGAGTGGTGTAAACTTCACCGTGAAAGAGAAAGTTGGAGTTGTTTGAAAAGTAATACGCAGCCATTCCGATGGGACAATAGAGCGACGTTACAAAAAGACTACGATTATCTGCAGCTGTTTAATCAAGAGCTGCTGGAGGATTTGGGCCCAATATTAAACAACCTACATGGTGTTGACAAAGATACTAAGTATTGGCAACTGCTGCTTGGATATTGGATTTCGATTTGCAGCACGGTGGTCTTTGATCGATGGCATTCAATAAAACTAGCGGGGGATACGTATTCTAATTTAGAGGCTAAATGTTTCGATCCAAATATTGAGTACTTGGCTACAAATTCTATGCTCGATTTTTTATTGGCAGCGCAGGATCCATATTGGAATAGTATGGTTTATTCTTTATGTATTGATACACACGACGCTATCGTTTTGAAAAATTGCCAGAGCTCGATTGATAAGACTGAAACAAAAAGTAATAGCAGTAATATCAAGGAAGCTGTTATACAGTCGTTGAAAACGGGAGCATCTCGTTTTTTATGGTTTTTAAAACGAAAAGACAAAATTGTCCTATTTAACTCCAAGCTAAGTCATCATAGTCGAATGACTTTGGAATCACGATTTGGTCAGTTCCCAATAAGTCTTGATTATATTGGTTCTAATAGCGAATATCATTACTCTGAAGAGTTTAGAAATTGGAGTCTTAGCAAAACATCTTCGTCTGATGACTTTAAAGATTTCTTCAGGCAATTGATTCCTAAGCTAATGCCCAGAGTGTTCTTGGAGGGGTTTAAGGATTCGGCGCTACGGGCGAAAGCGCATTATTTACCGCAAGATCCTGCCGTTATTTTCACATCTTCAAGTCACTTTTTTGACCACAAATTTAATTTTTGGTGTGCAGAACATAGATCTAAAGGCTCTAAGTTTGTTGTTGGAGAGCATGGCGGGCTGGGTGTAGGAAAGTTTAATGCCGCGCATAGTTTTGAGTTAAATACGGCAGATATTTATTTATCTACCGGATGGATAAATGCTCAATTGCCAAAGATATTAGCTGTTGGGAACTTTAGAGAAGACGATCCTGATCGATTCAGGAAAAAGCCTCTCTCAAATAGGGCTATTATGGTATGTGGAAGCATGCCAAGGTATGTATTTGATGTGCGATCTATGGCTCTTGGCTCTCAAACGAAAAGCTATTTTGAAGATCTATTTAATTTTATGGGTGCGCTTAAATGTGATATTCAGAGTAAAATTGATGTGAGACTTGATCAAGACTATCAGTGGGGTCAAGAAATACGCTGGAGAGAAAGGTTTCCCAATGTTCATTTGCAAGAAAATAAAAAGCCCCTTTCAAAAGCAATGTCCAAAAGCAAATTATTTATTGGGACATACTGCGCAACAACCTACCTTGAGGCCCTTAGTAGAAATGTTCCGTCCGTCATTTTCTGGGACCCAATACTTTGGGAGATTAAGTCTTCAGCGAAACCTTTTTTTTCTGATTTAGAAAAAGTAGGTATATTTCATCGAACACCGATCTCAGCTGCAAGCCACATTAATATAATATGGGATGACATCGATTCTTGGTGGTATTCGGCAGAAGTACAAAAAGCACGGTTATGCCTACTCAATGCTTTCTACTCAAACTGTGAGATCAATGGAAAAAAAACAATCGATCATATTTATGATATCTTGATTGAGCTTGGTTCCTGATGGCTGATAGCATTTTCAAGCGAACGGGGTTTACATTTTTTGCGACAGGGATGCGCGCTCTTGTGCTCCTCTCCACATCTATATACCTTGCACAGACGTTGGGCCCAAGTGTATTCGGCAAACTTTCATTTTTAATCGCTAGTTTCGTTGCCTTGAAAGCATTTTTAGACTTAGGAACTTCGTCAGCCTTCTACACATTTTTATCTCAAAAAGAGAAAGATTTAGAGTCTTTGTGTTACTACGGACTCTGGCTTATCGTTCAATTTTTAATTCCTTTAATAACAATTTTTGTAATTTTGCCAGACCATTGGCTTGCTATTATTTGGCCTGATTCTTCAATCCCCCTGATACTTTTAGCGTATTTGGCAATATTTGCTCAAAACGGTCTTTGGGTAACAGTGACGCAAATAGGTGACGCTCAAAGGCAAACTTATTTAATCCAGTCTGTAAGTTTATTACTTAGTATCTTATATATTAGTCTTATTTTTTTGTTAGATATGTTTAATAGTTTAAGTATTACAGCAGTGCTAATTTGTCTAGGTTTCGAACATACTCTTCTTTCAATATTAGTGTTTCGAAGGTTGGTTTCAAATATAAATGGCAGTAGGTCACTTAATTTGAGCGGTGCTTCTAGCTATTTTTTGAGAATGTTTAAATACTGCCTACCATTAATTCCTTATACCATCATTGCAGCTAGTACCGAGTTTGGAGATAGATGGCTGTTGCAGTATTACGGTGGCAGTGATGAGCAAGCCTATTATGCCGTAGCTTGGCAAATTTCAGCTGTAGCTCTGCTAGCCACAACGGCATTTATTCGTATTTTTTGGAAAGAGATAGCTGAAGCTTTTGCGAGCAAAGACTTTAACCGGATGGAACTACTTTTTAATACGTCCCTTAAATCACTCTTTTTAATAACCGCTGTGGTAACCTGCGCCCTTGTTTATTGGGTTGATGAAATTGTTCTCGTCTTGTTAGGCGAAGAATATATTAAAGGTGCTATGGTTCTATCTTTATTACTTTTCTACCCTCTACATCAATGTTTGGGGCAAATGTTGTCTTCTTTTTTATATGCAACAGAGCAGTCTGGCTTGCTTGCAGTATCAGGTTCAATCACGCTACTTCTCGGTCTTTTACTAACTTATGTACTCCTTGCTCCCAGCCAAGCTATTATTGGCGGATTTGATCTTGGAGCGGAAGGCTTAGCCTCAAAGATGCTAATAGTACAATTTTTAAACGTTAATATTGTCGCTTATCTTGCGACAAAAAAAATGAAATGGGAATTCGATTTCTCCTATCAGCTTTCAACCCTACTTTTATGTTTGGGAGCTGGTGGTCTTGGTCAGTATGTGGTGTCATGGTTGATCATGATGTTCGAATGGCCACTAATGTTGGTTATTTTTGTATATGGGTTAGTCTACTTATTTATGATTACGGCGGTAGTGATCTACTTGCCAAAAGTAGTAGGTTTAACTAAAAAAGACGTTGGTCGTGTTTTTAGTAGTTTGAGAACTATTAGAGGGTGAGATAAAACTTTATGGACTTTAAAGCACTTACTTCGTTAGATGCCCATTTAGACGATAAAGGAATTGAATATGAATGATATCTTATCCAAATATGAAGTTATTTTTTGGGATTTTGATGGCGTCATTAAAGATTCAGTGTCGTCGAAAACCTTTGCTTATGAACATTTATTTGATGACAGTGATTCAGAGCTGGCCTTAAAGATAAAGACTCATCATGAGAAAAACGGTGGCGTATCTAGGTATGAAAAAATACCACTTTATCTGTCATGGGCAGGATTTGTTGTTACGAAGTCGCTCGTTAATTTTTATTGTGAGAAATTCTCAAATACTGTGATGCAGCTGGTAATCGAATCTCCGTGGGTGCCCGGTGTGAGGGAGTTCTTACTGGAACATTGTGAAAGTAAGAGATTCTTTTTGCTTACAGCTACTCCCACCGAAGAAATTAAGCTTATTTTGAGAAAAACGTCCCTTGACAATATTTTTGCAGAGGTCCATGGAGCACCTATTAAAAAAGAAGTTGTCGTACAAGAAATTATAGCAAAACGAAATATCCAATTAAGCAGTGCTGTTTTTGTTGGTGATTCTATTTCTGATTATGAGGCGGCAAAAAATAATAATTTAGACTTTTGTTTGCGCGCTACCCCAATTAACTTACAATTACAAAATATTCATAAAGGGATATCTTTTAGAGGTTTAAATTGACTATGAACAGAATTTCGATGATCAAAAATATCAGAGCTAAACTAAAGGCTAAAACGCCTACGATTGGTTCGTGGATGCAAATACCAAACTCGTCTGTAGCAGAAATTATGGGTGCATCCGGTTTTGACTGGGTCGCTATTGATATAGAGCATGGCGCGGTTTCAACCTGCCAATTACCTGATTTATTTAGGGCAATTGAGTTGGGAGGAACTTTACCCCTAGCCAGATTAGCTGATGGCAGTTCTCAAAGTTGTAAAGCTGCGCTAGATGCGGGTGCGGGAGGGATCATTATACCCATGGTCGAATCGGCCTCTCAGTTGGAGGCAGCAAGGGCTAGTAGCTGCTGGCCTCCATCAGGATCGCGGGGAGTTGCTTTCTCGCGGGCGAATCTTTTTGGAAAGCATTTTGATAGCTATATTCAAGAGGCGCAGTCCCCGATTATCGTCGCTATGATTGAGAGTGTAGATGGGCTTAAAAATATAGCCGAAATCTTAGAGGTCCGTGGGTTGGATGCGCTTTTCATAGGGCCTTATGATCTCTCTGCGTCCATGGGAATTATGGCTGAGTTTGATAATATTAGATTTAAAGATGCTTTAAATACGATTGTAGAAGCTGCTCAGAGAAAAGGGATTCCCATTGGGATTCATGTTGTAGAGCCCTCAAGGGAACAAGTTCAAGTTCGTATTGAAGAAGGGTACTGTTTTATTGCTTATTCGATTGATGCAGTGATGTTAAGATCACAAGCGAAGAATGAATATCCGCACACAACATGATCTTTATGAACAGCCACAGATTCGCTATGATTAAAAAGACTGAAGCTAGAAAAAGTTTCTAGCGCCTAAGATTGGCGGATAGCAGGTTTTGTGTATAGTGCAATTTAATTAAATTGGAGATTTCAATGAAGGAAGAAGATATAAGGCCGCAGCAAATTTTTGACAAGTATCTCGAAATGACTGCGAAAGATGCTATAACCTATTTTGGTGATTGTACCAAGGAAGCGACAGGCTGCCCGGCATGTGATAGAGAAGGGATATTAGCTTTTCATAAGTCTGGCTTTGACTACCAAGAATGTCCTGAATGCCTGACATTATTTGTTAGTCCAAGGCCGGTTTCTGAGGCGTTTGATAGATATTATACGGAGGCACCCTCTGTAGATTTCTGGGCCACAACTTTTTATAAAGAAACAGCAGATTCTAGGCGAGAAAAACTTTGGAAGCCAAAAGCAGAGATGGTAAAGAAGATGATTCATGAGCGGATTGATAGTTCTCAGAACTTCTCTGTAGTTGATATCGGAGGAGGGTACGGCATTTTTGCCGAGGAAATCGAAAAATTAACCGACAAATCTTGTGTGGTTATTGAGCCTGGCCCCATGCTAGCAGGAATTTGTAGAAAAAAAGGACTTGTCGTTGTAGAGAAATTTCTAGAGTCGGTGGTTAGTTCTGATTTACCAAGAGGAAGAAAAGTATTTGTCAGTTTTGAGCTTTTTGAGCATCTTCATTCACCTCACGCTTTTTTGACTTGTCTCAGAGACATTATGTCCTCGGGAGATATGTTTATTTTCACAACGTTATCAGGGACAGGCGTTGACATAAGATTATTGTGGGAGAACTCGAAATCTGTTTCTCCACCCCACCATTTGAATTTCCTTAATCCAAAGTCTATCCCTTTGTTATTGAATAAAATAGGATTGGATACATTAGATATTATAACTCCTGGAAAATTGGATATAGACATTATGAGTAATAATGCTGAATTTATATCCGATCGATTTTGGTCTAGTTTTCTAGCGCTGGCATCTGACGAAGACAAGATGACCATGCAATTAGCTATTGAGAAAACCTGCTCAAGCTCACATATTATGGTTGTTTGTAGTAAGCCATAAATTTGATATTTAAACAGTTTCAAGCGATTAATTTAACATATTGGAGAACCCTATGAATATATTGGCTTTAATACCTGCCCGAATGGGAAGTTCCCGCTTTCCAGGAAAACCGATGGCGGAAATCTTAGGTATGCCAATGATTGGACACGTGTATAACAATGTATCCAAGGCGAATGCTGTAACCATGACGGCTGTTGCAACTTGTGATGAGGTGATATACGAGTATATAGAATCCATAGGTGGTATAGCAGTGATGACTAAAAATACCTATGAGAGAGCATCTGATCGGTGCGCTGAGGCGTTAACTAAAATTGAAAAGAGCACTGGTATTGTTTTCGATATTGTAGTGATGGTCCAAGGTGACGAGCCGATGACGCACCCTGATATGCTCGACGAAGCTATAAAACCAATGTTGGCCGATTCAAGTATTATGGTTACCAATCTATTGGGAAGAATAGATTCGCTTGAAGAATTCCATGATCGTAATTGCATCAAGGTTGTTTGTGATCTGCAAAGTAATGCGATTTATTTTTCACGTGAACCAATTCCCACTCAGGGAAAATCGCCAAATATTACAATGTCAAAACAGGTTTGCATTATTCCATTTCGTAGGGATTATTTAATGAAATATACCAGTTTGGCCCCTACACCTTTGGAGATTTCTGAGTCAGTAGACATGATGCGTGTTTTGGAACATGGCGATCAAATTAAGATGGTACCCACTAAACATCAGTCATATGCCGTTGATGTACCGGATGATTTAATTCGCGTAGAGAAGTTAATGCGAGGGAATCTTTAGTTTAGTACAAACACTATTGTATGTTAACTAAGAAAGTCTTTTATGAATTGTTCTCGAAATATTTTGGATTTACGAGATAAAGGTAGTTTAAGCGTTGATGATACAAAATGGATGACAGAGAATTCAGGTTGGATTATCGATGCTTACGGCAAGTTAGTTCAAAACCTTATCGAAGAAAATAAGTTAACAAACTTAGAGCTATTATTAAATGTGACTTGTCGCAATCCATACACATCTTCTTTACTTATTTGTATTTTTCGTTTGGAACTACTGAAGCATCGCCTTAGCGAACACATCATGTTTGATGACATCCTTGTAGATTGCTGTGAAATGAAAATATTGGTTAAAGAGCTACTTATAAAAAATAAGGCTGCTACCGTAGGTATCACAGTCTCTAGAGGACATAGAGCAATATTCAAGGTAGTAATAATAAATATTTTCAAATCATTCTATGGTTTTTTAAGTGATATTTTTTGGTCTCGCGTCTATCGAGTCAAACAAGTACCGTCAGATAATATTATTTTCATTGATAATTTTATCACTCCGCAAACAACTTTATCTGATGGGAAATTTGTAGATAGATATTATTCTGATTTTGAAAGCTACTTGGGTGATGATGATCGAAAATCAATTTGGTTTTCTCCCACACTTAGTAATGTGCGGACACATAAAGAATATAAACAGATATTCTCTAAGATTAAAGCATCTAAAAATAATCTTTTGATTCAGGAATCCTGGCTCACTGTGATAGATTATTTTTTTGCCCTCAGGAAATCGTTAGAAATACCGAGAAAAGTAAAGAAAGTTTCTCGGGTGTTGGGTCATGACTTTACTGGACTCGTAATGCGGGAGGCTAGAGAACAGTTGGGTAGCTTCTCACTTGTAAAAACGATAAACAAATATAGATTTATTCGACGGTTATCATTGGCAGATATAAAAATTTCTGGAGCTGTTGATTGGAATGAAAATCAAGTTATAGATCGGGCTTTAAATCTAGGTTTGAGAGCGTTTTATCCGACTGTACACGTTAGAGGGTATCAATGCTTTATGGTACCCGATTACTATGCCTGCTTGGAGCCGATGGAATTTGAAAAAACATTAGGGACACTGCCGCATTCCTATCATGTATATGGGCCTATGGCTCCCGCAGCCAGGACTAGAGTTAGGGAATTCATGGATGTGCGGTTCGCACCTGCCTTTAGATTTTCATATCTTTACGACATCAAAAGAAAAAGATCTGATCACGCTGTTATTCTTTTTGCGATGCCAATTTTTTTAGATGAAAGTCAAAGGCTTATGGATATGTGCGTTTCACTTTTAGCTGAGAGCGATGAAACATATGAAATAATTGTTAAAATCCATCCGTCGGTTAGTATGGATGAGTTTAAAAAAAGTATTCCTGCGACAAATACTCCCAGAATAAAATTAACAGATCTTGGATTTGCTGAGCTTTTGCCGGCCATCTCTGTTCTTGTCTCAGCGTCGTCGAGTGTTTGTTCAGAGGCCGCTTTGATTGGAATCCCGGTGGCTATACTGGGTAGTCCGTCTGGGCCGACTATGAACCCAATTCCTGCTGGTATCTCTGAAGAGTCATCGGCAATTTGTTACTCTCTGAGAGATCTGCAAGCCTTTTTGGAGAGAAATAAAAACATAGATAACAGGGAAATTGCATTGAGCGAAATCATCCAGCCTGTTAGTACCGATGGGGTAAAGCAATTATTTCTGTTTCGACGCGATGAAGATACGTTGTGACTGCTTTTTTTGCTTTCGCATATTATTACTTGGCGGCATTTCGGCCAATAATTTTCGTTTTTTATGGGTGGACTGTTATAAAGTTTCTGCTCAACAAACCGACCGTTTCGCTAAGCGAAGGCCTCCTGTTAGCTTTTCTAGCGTTCCGACTTGTTACTGGTTATGATCAAATAGGTTTTTTGTCAAGTATTCTCTACCTGAGATTATTTTGGGGTTTCGTTTTTTTCTACCTGTATTTTAAAGTGACTCCCATAAGGTTGGAAACTGCATTTATATTTTTAGCAATTATTACTTGCTGCGAATACTTGCTAATACACCTGTTTCCTGGTTCGATCGATATACTCCCTAATTACCTACAAAAAGATGTGATAAAACAATTTTATAGCTCAGTTAGTTGGCTGGGCGGTGCTTATGGTTTCGGGGGCAATAGAACAGTAACTGGAGTAATTTTACTTTCTTTCTTCGCTTATTTTGACCAAAATAAAATTGAAGGTAAATGGTTCTGTTTGTTGGGAAGTATATTGTGCTTCTCTGGCACAGCGTCTGTATTATTAGTTGTTTATCTGATAGCTACGAATTTCAATTTACTTAAAAATAAATTGGCCGGTGCTTTTATCCTTGTTGCGGTAATTGCCTTCATAATGTTTATTGTTTTTAGCGATAATGAAATATTTTACAGGCTGTCTTGGGAATATGTCACATATATCATTTTTGAATTCAAGGCTGCTCAGATAGAAGAAGCAATAACTATTCTCGATCATAATATGCTCAGCATGCTGTTTGGGAACCATGTTTTTTCTGGCGAGAGCGCTGAAGTTTCTGGCTACGGAGTTTCTTTCGGCGATTTTATGTGGTTAGAATTCTTTATACAATACGGGTTAGTAGGTATTGTTACCATTTTTGGTTTCGTCCTAGTGCGAATTAACCAAGTAAACCGCTGGCCTATTTTGCTGTTATTGGTTGGAACTTTTCATTATCATGTGATTTTTTCTGTGCCTGGTCAACTTGTCTTAGCGTATTTCTTGACTCGGAAATCGATAGGCTCAGAAGTTTAACTAAGTTATGCGTTTTACTAAGTACTCAGGACCGCAAGCAGCATATTTTTATTTTTTAGTGAGCGTTTATTGATCCCAATATGAGACCTTTAATAAGTGTAGTAATTCCGACATACAACCATGCCCATTTTCTGGAGCGCTCTATTGGCTCAGTTTTGGAACAAACGTATTCTAATCTTGAGATTTTAGTGATTGACAATAACTCTATAGATAATACTAAAACTATAATCGAGAACTTTAACGATCAAAGAATAAAATACTTAACGATTGATAATCAGGGAGTGATCGCAGCTTCAAGGAATTTAGGGATTCAAGCTTCCGTTGGAGATTGGATTGCGTTCTTGGACTCTGATGACTATTGGGATGAAAAGAAATTAGAGACTCTGTTCTGTTCGGAAATTGGTGTAGGTTTATTTGATGCTGTATCTCATGATGAACTGGTTGTGGATAATGATAGTGTTGTTCTGAGAACGCTAAAATATGGGCCATATAGTGATGACTTTTACAATGAAATGCTTGTAGGTGGAAATAGGTGTTCAACATCAGCCATGGTAGTAAGAACATCATTTCTGAAAGAATTTAATTTGAAATTTGATGAGTCGAGAGATTTTGTTACCGTTGAAGATTACGGGCTTTGGCTAGATATGGCTCGCTTGGGCGCTAAATTTAAATTCGTTCCTGAGGTGCTAGGCTATTATGTCATGCATCTAGATAACAATTCTTCCAAAGTTAAATTCCATTGGGATAATTGTCTTAACTTACTTCATTATCATTTGTTCCATGTGAATAAGGTAACAAATCAGACTTCAAATATGTGGTCTGCTATTCGTGCAAGGGTAAAAATCCAAACCGCTGCTGCATATTTTGGTCAACGCAAATATATGAAGGCACTCCAACTTCTTGGAGAGTCGGTTGTTACATTACCTAAAGGGACAGTAACATTTCTTTGCCAAAGACTTGCACGAGCTAATAATATTACTAACAAATCTCGCTAGTTAAGTTCATGGCGATGATAAACATTTTTTAGCATGGTATTTTTTATTTTAAGGAGAGTTTTATGAAAGCAGTTATTTTAGCAGGTGGTTTAGGGACAAGGATATCTGAGGAGTCCAATTTGAGGCCAAAGCCAATGATTGAAATCGGTGGCAAGCCTATTATTTGGCATATCATGAAAATGTATGCCGCTCATGGAATCACAGATTTCATCATCTGTGCAGGTTATAAAGGTTATATGATTAAAGAATACTTTTACAATTATTTTCTGCATCAAACAGATATTGAGGTGAAGTTAAAAGATAACTCATGCACCTTCATAAATAATCAGGCGGAAGACTGGACAGTTAAGGTTATCGATACCGGAGCAACTACTCAAACTGGAGGTAGGCTTAAACGTGTTCGACAGTATTTAGATACTAACGAAGCTTTTTGTTTTACTTATGGTGATGGAGTTGGAGATATAAATATAACCGAGTCGATAGCTAAATATAATGAAAATGATGCCTTGGCATTACTAACAAGTTATGCCCCTCCCAATCGATTTGGCCTGCTTAAAACCGAAGGAAACAAAGTCATAGAATTTGCTGAAAAGCCTGAATCCTCAGATGCGATGATTAACGCAGGGTTTTTTGTCCTTTCGCCAAAGATTATTGAATTGATTGACGATGATATGTCTGTCTGGGAGCAATACCCTCTAAATCAATTGGCAACAACTGGGGAGCTTATTTTTTACGAGCACACTGGGTTTTGGCAACCAATGGATACGTTGCGGGATAAAAACATGCTTGAAGATATGTGGCAAAAAGATGCTGCAGCGTGGAAGGTTTGGTGATTTTAAAATTTTTGGAAGTTTATGGTAGGAATTTAATTCTAGTTATTTAGGAGAAATCGTGTGAACAAAAAACATTTATTAGTAACGGGAGGTCTCGGAAATTTGGGATCTTGGATTGTACAGGAGGCCTCAAAAATATTTGAGGTCACAGTGCTAACAAGAACTCACAGAGACGTTAATATTTCTGGAAACTACAATGTAGTTTTTGCTGATCTAGCAGACCCCCAAGTTTTAAAGAGTGTGCTTTCGGGGTTTAAATTCAATTATGTGATTCATGCTGGAAGTGTTAATGATGGCTTTATTGATTCCTATGAAAGGCTCTCATATGACGTTAATAGTTTTGGCACAAGAAATCTTTTAGAGGCTTTAAATTTTGGTGAGCTTGAACATTTTATCTATTTATCAACGTTTCAAGTTTATGGCGTTTATAGTGGGCATATTGATGAAAAAACGTTGCCGAGTCCGAAAAATGACTATGGTTTATCTCACCTAATTGCAGAACATTTTATGTCGATGATAATGCCTAAGAATTCTTTCAGTACGATTAGACTGACCAATAGCTATGGATGCCCAAAGGATTTAGATAGCTCGAAGTGGTACTTAGTCCTTAATGACTTAAGCAAGCAGGCATTTTTTAATCAAAGTATCAAGCTCGGCGGAAATGGCAAGGCTATCAGAGATTTTATATGGATGGGAGATGTGGTTGCCGCGCTTGTTGGGCTGCTCACTACTATCCCGGAAAATGAGGTTTACAACATATCTCAAGGTAAATCTATTACAATGCTAGAAGTTGCTGAAAAAGTCCAAGAGGCTTATAAAATCTATACTGGAGAGTTACTGCCGATTGAAGTAAATACTGATGATAAGAGTTCGCATGACCAGTCTTTGTATGTCAAATCTAAAAAAATAAGAAATAAAATTTGTGTGGGAGAAAGCAACAAAATGACTGAAGAAGCTATTGAAATTTTTAAATTATTGGAGAGTGAAAAATGAGAAATATATTGATTACTGGGCATAATGGCTACATTGGGCCACATATGATTGAAATATTAAAAAATAATTCGGAAGTTAGAGTCTTTGGGTGTGATATAAATTTGTTCCGAGATGTAGCCTGGAGAACGCTTCCCCAAGTTGATGTTGACTATGAGAAAGATTTCCGTGATTTATCTGAAGAGGAACTGTCTACAATAGATACGGTGATACATCTTGCAGCTATTTCTAATGATCCTATGGGTGATTTGGATGAAAATATAACTCTTAATATTAACGCTTATGGAACGGTTGAGTTTGCTGAAAAATGCAAAAAAGCAGGTGTAAAAAGGTTTTTAATGTCTAGCTCGTGTTCAATATATGGAAAGTCTGATAAAGCTGATATGGTTGAGACAGATCCCACAGAACCATTAACGACATATGCGAAATCAAAAATCTATGTCGAGCAGCATGTTACGGGTTTGGCTTCTGATAGCTTTTGCGTTAGCTTTTTGCGTAACTCAACGGCGTATGGAGATTCTCCTAATTTACGCATTGACTTAGTTGTGAATAATTTTCTTGCATGTGCTGTTGCAAGAAATGAGATTAGAATAATGAGTGACGGGTCTCCTTGGAGGCCTCTTATTCATTGTCGTGATATCGCCAACGCACTTAATCTTTTTTCAGAAGCCCCCGCCAGTAAAATCAATGGGCAGGTGTTCAATATAGGAGCAAATGATCAGAATTTTCAGGTAAAGGATGTTGCCAGCATAGCTCAGGGCATCTTTCCTGAGTGTAATATTATATTTACAGGTGAAGCAGTTAATGATTCTCGAGACTATAAAGTCTGTTTTGACAAATTTCATAAGGAATTTCCGGAGTTCGAATTCGAATTTGATTTGAGAAAAGGGATGATTGAGTTAGCTAATGCTCTAACTAAATATAAATTTAATGATGATGACTTTAATGGCGATCAATTTGTTCGACTAAAGGTTTTAAAAAATAAGATGGGATTAATAACATGAAATTAATTGAAACGTCGTTAGATGGCGCATATTTAACTGAACTTCATAAGCATGGTGATGAGAGAGGTTTTTTTGCTAGATCATTTTGTGCTGACGAATTTGTTTCTGCAGGTCTTGAAGGTAGTTTCATTCAGCAAAACATGTCTGAGTCTCGACAGAAGCACACACTTCGTGGAATGCACTATCAAATCGGTTCGAGCTCAGAGGTTAAATATATAAGATGTCACACGGGCGCCATTTTAGATGTCATTGTCGATATAAGGCGAAATTCAGAAACCTTTATGCAACATGCAATCTTTGAACTAACTGAAGATAATTACAGAGGATTATATGTGCCAAAAGGATTTGCTCATGGTTTCATGACGTTAACTGAAAAGGTTGTGGTTAGTTACCTAGTATCTAGTCCTTATTCGAAGACAAATGAAAGAGGCTTCCGCTGGGACGACCCGGCATTCGAGATAAAATGGCCAGCTAGCGCGCCAATTCTGTCTGAGCGAGATCAAAATCATCTACCTTTCAGTGCGACAACCATGAGTTTAGGTATAGATCTATTGGAAGATTAATTATTTTGTAATTTTTAGTATGGCACCATAAAGGAAATAACATGGCTGTAGTAGTTTTTGATTCATTGGATAAAGAGCTAAAAGATATATGGGTGGAAATGGAAAGGGACTCTGTTATATCAATTTTTCAAACATGGGATTGGTTGAGTAATTGGACTTCGATGGTCGGCTTTAAGAGTCGAAATATTAATCTCTGCATTGCTGTAGTTTCTGATGATTATAATAATGCTGTAGCAATATTTCCGCTATGTAAAAGACGTATATTTGGTTGGAAAGTCCTTGAATTCATTGGTGGTGAAAGTGCGGATTATATGAGCCCCATTTACCGTAACGGAAAGTACCTAGACCAATCTCTAGCTTCTATTTGGTTTGCTGAGGTAATAGCCGCTATTGATGGTTATTCGGCTTGTCATCTGCAAAAAATACCCGAATCATTCGGCGGCAAGAGAAATCCTATGCTTGAGTCTGCTGAGTTAAAAATTCAAGGTCAAGCCTACTCAAGGGCTCTGCCTGAAGATTGGAATGATGTTCAAAAAAGTTTAAGAAAGAGACTCCGGCAAGACAATAATCGACAGCGACGCAGATTGAGTGAGCTTGGTACCCTTAAATTCAGGGTAGTAGACCCTCTGGATAGTGATTATGCTTCAATTTTGTCCACTACTATTGACCAAAAACGTTCGAGATATAAAGCCACCGGGGTGCCAGATATATTTTCGGACTCAAACGTTAGAGATTTTTATTCGATTAATACTGGTTCAAAAATAAAAATTGAGACTCTACACTTATCTGTATTACAGCTCGATGATAAGATTATTGCTACGCACTGGGGTGCAGTCTATAACGGGACGTTTTATTATTTGATGCCCACTTATGTTGATAGTGAATTATCTAGATTTAGTCCTGGGAAGCTTCTGTTACAAGACCTGGTGGAACATGCTGTTGATCAAGGCCTTAGAGTATTTGATTTTACTGTAGGTGGGGAAGAATATAAGAGGGATTGGTGTGATACCGAAATACAATATTTCCAATATCTTGCGGCTAAAACTATTGTTGGGTACGGTTATCTAATTTTGATAAACGCTTTGGATTGGGCGCGTAAAAATCAAAAACTTCTGTTGTTAGCTAAAGCCATTAATAAAAAACTTTCATCCAAAAAAGAGTCATCACAGTAGAGAGAATTGGTAATTCGATATATGTCTAAGCAAATATTTAATGCGTTGGTTCTACATCGAGTGTTGGCAGATGAACTGCCTTTGGAGGATTTTGAGGATATCCATGAGCAGACACTTAAATATATTTTGAACCAGAAATCTTGGGTTTTTTCAACGATTGAAGAGGCTCAGCGAGAGTGCAGTGACTCTACTATTTGTTTAACATTTGATGATGGCAACACTTCTGACATAAAGGTCGTACTCCCGCAACTTCTTAGTACTGGTAATAAGGCTACTTTTTTTATTATTACGTCCTATGTTGATACTGAAAACTACCTTACTTCTGAAGATATTGTAAAACTACATCGAGCTGGAATGCAGATAGGAAGTCACTCTCATACTCATCCAGATTTTAGAGAATTAGGGTCGGATGATGCTTTAAGTGAGTTAATTAAGTCTAAGGAAATACTCGAGAGGATAATTGGAACCAAGGTCACTGCTTTCTCGTTCCCATTTGGTTTTCACAATAAAGCGTTGGATCAATCTGTGCTTGATGCGGGGTATAGCACTTGTTTAACCTCAGACCATGGATTCGCGAAATCAATTGACAGTGTCTTGCCAAGAAATTCTATTAATAGTTCCATGAATTTTGCACATGTTGAGAAAATCATGTTTGGTAGCGTGGCCTTGCGGATATATTGGGTTTTTGAAGATATTCTAAAGTCATGCTTAAAATATGTCTCACCGTCTATCTATCGGCGACTGAGAAATTTCTTTGTGGGTGCAAAGAGGCCCTAATTACCTTCCGCTAAATTTAATGACAGAGATTATATGACAGTTCTATCACGACCATCTATTGAGAATGTCAGTAAATATCAAAATGCGGACAATCGAAATAAACCATTCGATGCTTTAGTTACTAGAAGATACGAGTTTTTTGAAACAGGTAGGGAAGGACTCTTGTCTGGGTTAATTAAAATTGGTCTTGTGAAAGGGGATGCCCTTCTATTCCCAGCATATATGTGTGGGCCGAGTTTGAAACCGTTAAAGGATTACGGTTTTAAAATTGAATTTATTGATATAAGTAACGATCTAACTTTTGATCCTGAGGCGTTACGATTATATCTTGTACAGAAGAATTATATAAAAGCGATCGTTGTTGTGCATTATTTTGGGTTACCTCAACGGTTAGCCAAAATTAGAGATCTGTGTGATGAGAAAGGGTTATATTTGATTGAAGATTGCTGTCATGGTTTCCTGAGTGAGATCGATGGTCAGTTTATTGGATCGCAAGGAGATATGTCTGTTTTTAGTTTTCGCAAGACTTTTGCTTGTCATGATGGAGGAGCGATTATGATTAATAGTAATTCCTCAGAATCTTATCTTAGTGTTATGCCAAACCCTAACTGGTTCGCAGAAGGCTGGTATGTCTTTGGCCGTTTCGTTGAGGTGTTGATTTCTAAAACATGGGTAGTAAACATATACTCTAGCTCGGTGTCTAAAATTAGGACATATGCTTCAAAGATTTGGCGATCACTCCTATTTCCTTTGCGAAGACTGCAACCTAGTTTTAGTAAAAAACGCACCATAGTCCCCTCAGAAACGCTACCAACCTGTTTGCTCAAAAGCTACCTAAAAAATAGTGCATATATAGCTCATGTTGCTTACAAGAGAGTAGAGAATTTGGACTATATGACTAATATACTTGAATCCATGGGTTTTTCGGTTTTGCATAACAGAGTAGGGGGTACTTGGGTCCCACAATACCTAGTTATAACGAATGGCGATCAAAATATGGTCACTTTTTTAAGAGATAAAGGGATTGGGGCCACACAGTGGCCAGGACAAGATGATATTCCAGCTTACACAGCGGACGGAGAATTTCCTAATACTGCTGATTTTGCTAAATCGATTGTACTTTTACCCATTCATCAGTCCTTAAATAAATCGGATATTGAGCGTATACTACAAGCAACTGAAGCTTGGAGAAGTCAAATTAACTAGCTAAGTAGTTAATGGCTAAAATTTTTTTATTGAGAGGCTAATTAATTGTATTTTGTTGATAGTGTAGTAATAGGCGCTGGAGTTGTTGGTTTAGCTATAGGTGCTGAACTTGCAAAAAAAGATGGGCATATCACAGTTGTTGTTGATTCAGAAGCTTCATATGGTCATGGAATAAGTAGTAGAAATAGTGAAGTCATACATGCTGGAATTTATTATCAACAAAATAGTTTGAAAGCTCAGCTCTGTGTTAGAGGTAAACAGTTACTATATGATTTTTGTAAATCACATGATGTGCCCTTCAAACAATGCGGAAAGTTGGTGGTCGCCTCGACTCTTGATGAGCTTGATAAGCTACAAAATATTATTCATATGGCACAGCAAAATGATGTTCATGACCTTGAGTTTGTCACTCAAAATAAAGTCAGAGAATTAGAGCCTCAGGTCAATGCATTAGAAGCTGTTTTTTCTCCATCTACAGGTATTATCGATTCACATCAGTTCATGAGTCGGCTTGTGACTCAGATTGAGTCCTCAGAGGGTATTTTTGCGCCTCGAAGTAAAGTTATAGAAGTTTCATTTGATGGTTCTAAGTACACGATTACGTTGGAGACCAACGGAGACAAATATAGTATAGAAACTAATACTATAATAAATTCTGCAGGCCTTAATGCCAGCTTGGTGGCTGACTCGATAATAGGATTTCCTAAATATTTGGTACCAAAAATACACTTTTGCAAAGGGTCTTATTTTAAGTTTTCAGGAAGGCCTCCATTCAGGCGTCTTATCTACCCGATTCCCCCTGCAAGTGGCGAGGGATTGGGGATACATGCAACCATAGATATGCAGGGAAGCGTTAGATTTGGGCCGGATGTAGAGTATATAGATACAATTGATTATGAAGTTGATCAAACTAAAAGAGGTGATTTTTATGATTCAATTCGTCGATATTTCCCTTCAATAGAGTCTTCAAAACTTGTTCCAGACTACTGTGGAATAAGGCCAAAGCTTCAGGGACCAGGAGATAGTGTCAGCGACTTCATGTTAGAAGAATACAGCAGTTATGGATACCCAAATCTAATACAGTTATTTGGTATCGAATCCCCAGGTTTGACTTCGTCCCTCGCTATTGCTGAGAGAGTCGTAAATCTCCTCCGATCTTAGAAATTTGTATCCGGATGGTAGCGAAAACCCCTAACTAATCTTAAATTTTGTAATATTAAAGTATGAGTATATCCACAGTAATGTCTTGCTATTATCAAGACGATCCAGATTATTTTCAAGAAGCCTTTATAAGCATTCTTAATCAATCATGCCCACCTGACGAAATTGTTATAGTAGCTGATGGCCCACTAAGCGAAGGTCTAAAAAATATTGTTACTGAAGTCGAAAAAAACCCAATAGTTTCAGTTATATGGTTTGAAGAAAATTATGGATTGGGAGCAGCTAGACATCGTGCAATTAAAGAATGCTCTGGTGATTTTGTGGCTGTTATGGATGCTGATGATATATCTATTAATGATAGATTTGAGTCTCAATTAGCTGCTTTCCAAGAGTTTGAAGTTGATATAGTTGGTGGTTATATTAGGGAATTTTCTGATTCCAATGAGGCTATTAGAAAAGTGCCTTTGAAGCATCAAGAAATTTTTTCTAGTGGACGAAATAGATCCCCTTTTAACCATGTTTCAGTGATGTTTAAACGTGATGCCTATTTGAAGTCTGGTGGTTACAGGCCAATTAGAGGAGTTGAAGATTATGATCTTTGGCACAGAATGCTTATGAGTGGTTGTCGGGGTATGAATATTCCAAAAATTCTAGTTGATGTCAGGTTTGGAGCAAACGATATTGGAAGGCGCAGAGGCATAACATACTTGAAATGCTGCTTGAATTTGTTGTGGAATATGTACCAAAGTGGGTATATCGGATTGTTTAGGTTATTAGGTTTGGGAATTTTACATTCGGTCACTAGACTATTGCCATCTCGTCTCGTAGTTCTTTACTACCCATTGTTGAGAAGCAGGAGCCCTAAACAGTAACCTATTTATTTAGATAATATGTAATTCGATAAATCCTTAAATTTAAAAAAATAAATAGATATATGAAGCTGCATTACGCAGCTTTTTTTGTTTATAGGTTTTGTTTTTTAAGTTCTTGATTGGTAATAAGACATATATAATTTAGAATTACACAATGATCCAATTTAATAACTTAAATCAAGAAATTCCATATCAATTCTTAAAAAAGAAATATGATGAGGCTTTAAATGCAGGTCAACGGGGCATCGAGGCTATTTCAATTTCTTCTTTTAACAAGAAGTTAAATGAAGTTGATTCTAGATACGTAAATCTTAAAATTATCACAAATGATGAATTTGTTTTTTTTAGTAATTATAACTCTCCAAAAGCATCAGCTTTTATTTCTAACAATCAAATAGCTGCATTAGTATATTGGCCCAGCATTAATGTTCAGATTAGAATGAAGGCTAAAATAAAAAGAACAACAGATGAATTTAATCAAAACTATTTTTTTGATAGATCTGAGAAAAAAAATGCATTAGCTATCTCTTCAAGTCAGTCAAAAATAATAGATTCTTTTGATACAGTTGAAGAGAACTTTAGAAAATCGTTAAAAAATGATGACTTAAAAAAATGTCCAGAGTTCTGGGGAGGTTATTCATTTACCCCTTACTATTTTGAATTCTGGGAAGGCCATGAGTCACGACTTAATAAAAGAGAA
>MDSY01119236.1_pt1 | contig 23125 bp, 25 predicted proteins | sample 811131 | NCBI WGS metagenome assembly MDSY01 (sample SAMN05326643, study PRJNA326480) | marine metagenome | isolation source: seawater | place: Atlantic Ocean: South West | collected 2010 | reverse complement strand
GCTAATGGTACGTCCATGAGTAACCCCTGCTTCTTTTATGACACTGACTTCTTCTATATGCGTAACACTGGATAGGTCTCCAAAAAAGAAGACAATACCTGATATTACCGCAACACTCGCGATAAGAAATTTCATAATATAGTAATTAGTATAGGAACGTTAGAACAAAAAGATATCATTTTAATATGACTAAAAAAGGGCTGAATTAACAACCCCCTTATTTATATATTAGAAAGTGAAAAGAATTAGGAATGCCATCATTAAAGCGAAAAGAGCCATAGCTTCTGTTAATGCGAACCCAAGAATTGTTAGACGGAATAATCTCTGCTCAAGTGATGGGTTACGTGATACACCAATAACAAGTGCTCCGAAAACTGTTCCAATTCCTGCTCCTGCTCCTCCTACAGCAATTGTTGCTGCTCCTGCTCCGATAAGTTTACCTGCTTGAATAATCATAATTAAAAAATTTAATAGTTTATATATAATATGAACGACAATAGTATAGATAGGTGTAATGACAATTGGAATGACTGACGAAAAAACATCTTAACACACTGGGTATTTAAACCCAGACTGTTATTACAGTGGATTATTCACAAAAGTAAATTCCTGCGTTACAAAGAAATAAAGGAAGTTAGTTTAAAAATACCCTTAAATTACTTCAAGGTGAATTTATTGTTAGAGATTCATCACAAATAGTAGACTACATATGTCGTGCTACTACTAATACTGCGATACAAATAGGCATAATTAATGACGTGTACTTCGAAAAAAACATTAAACGTTTTGTTTATATGTATAAATAACACGGTTCCCCATAGAGTATTTAGTTATTGTTTAAAACCACAAGATCGAAACGGTTTTGTGGTCATTATGAGCGCACTGAGATTCGAACTCAGGACCTGCTGGTTAAAAGCCAGAAGCTCTACCGCTAAGCTATGCACCCGCACTGATTAATTGAAAGTTTGAATCAATAGAATAAATAAGTAAATTATTAAAGGTTATATCTATCAAAGTTTCGTAAATTAAGGGAAACCCCCTAATCAATTACCAAGCTTTATCATCCCAGTTAGCGTCTTTAGTTAAAGAATTTGTTAAAGATACGCGTCCTACGATTGAACCTTGTGTTTTAAGGTATGTTGCGTTAGCATCTGACTCTGTTAGAACTGTTTTTGTGCTTTCTGATTGCCACTCTGAACTTTCATCAACAACTTTAACTAATGATTCACGAGAGCTTCCAAGTGATGCTCCTAAGATAGTCTCGAACTGAGAAACTGTAGCAATTTGTTCGTCTCCTAAGTCTGAAGAAAGTGAACCGATTGAAGCTAACTTCTTCTTTCTTACCTTAATTGATGTACTAATTGCTGGTAAGATATGGTTTACCATCATTAGGTAGAATACAGCAAAAACGATGAATGTCCAAAATAGCTGAGATAAATAGGTAATAGTATCTAATTGAGGCATGGTTTTTTATTAATTAAAAGTATGTACGAATATGCTTGAACAACATGGTTCCCATTAAAGTATTTAGTTGTTTTTTTAAATCGCAAGGTCGAAACGGTTTTGTGATTATTATGAGTGACAAGGGACTCGAACCCCTGACATTCTCGGTGTAAACGAGACGCTCTTCCAGCTGAGCTAGTCACCCTTTAAGCTCTTCTAAAGGTATAGAAAAAACTACACAACCTAATAAAAAACTCCCTAGGTTGGATTCGAACCAACGACCCTGTGGTTAACAGCCACATGCTCTACCGAACTAAGCTACTAGAGAATTAGAGAAAAGTAAAATCAGATTACTCCCACTCTAAAGAACCGATCTTCCAAGCGTAAATAAATCCAATGACTAATTCAAAAATAAAGTCAAACATACTCCAGAACCCTAAATTTGTTAAGTTACTTAGTGTTACTGCCCAAGGGAATAAGAATGTTGCCTCTAAATCGAATAGAATAAATAAAATTGCGACTAAATAGAAACGAATATCAAATGTATTTCTCGCATCATCAAACGGCTCAAAACCACACTCATAAGGTGATAGTTTTTCTGGGTCTCCTGCGCTAATTGCAAGTGCATAAGAAAGTCCAAAAATAATTAGAGCTAACGCTAGAGCAAAAACAATAAGAATGAAAATTGGTGTATATTCTAAGTGAAATAAAGTCATATTAAATTTAAACCCATTTAGGGTATGTTTTGGCGGGAGAGACGGGATTTGAACCCGCGACCCCTAGCGTGACAAGCTAGTGCTCTAGACCTACTAAGCCACTCCCCCTTATATATGTCATTTGTATATCTTTTTGTATATTAACGAACACCTCTTAAAGAAGTATTATTTCTATTTTTAAAAGCTAATTGGTGTAACGCCATCTTTTTTCGGATAGCGTTTCCTTGACCCTTAGATAGCGCTAAAAGTTCATAAGCAAGACGCTCACTCATACACGATTCTGTTCTTGTACGAGCACCACTCACTATCCACTTTAAGGCTAAACCTAAACGTTTTCTAGAAGAGACTGGTCGTGGTATTAAAACCTTTGCACGGCCACGCTTTCTACCTACTACTTCTAATAAAGGAGCGGAGTGATTGAGAGCATCTAAAAAAACTGTTTGAGGTTTTACTCCTTGTTCTTTAAGAAGAGCAAGAGCATCGCTAAAGATATTTTCGGCTGTTGACCTTTTACCACCACGCATTAGCGCAGCAACAAATCGTTTTTTAAGGTATTCTTGACTATGTTCTTGTTCGAGCATTATTTTTCTTGTTTATATGACGAAACCAGGGCGGTACTTTGTTCTGTGCAAACATCTCCTTATGTACCCCTTAGGCTACACTTTTGTGGTGAAAATAAATTTAGTACCGTACTTAGAACGTGCTTGGCGGCGTTTTGCTAAACCATGAGCATCGAACTTACCACGAACAACCTTATAACGAACTCCAGGTAAATCTTGAGCACGACCTCCACGAATCAGAACTACTGAATGCTGCTGAAGGTTATGTGTTTCTCCTGGGATATATGCTGTAACTCGTAAACCATTACGAAAACCTACTCTAGCTACTTTACGTAGGGCTGAGTTAGGCTTTTTAGGTGTTCTTGTAAACACTTGACGGCAAATACCTTTACGTTGAGGACCTTTATTTAAACCAGGAACTTTTGAAGAACGCTGTTTAGGACGCCTTGGACTTCTATCTATTTGATTGAAAGTGGGCATAATTAAAATTTAAGGCGGAAATGTTTATGTCTTGCGGACGGGGAGAATCGAACTCCCGTCTCTTGGTTGGAAGCCAAGTGGTTTACCATTAACTTACGTCCGCATACTACTCCGAAGAGTAGATAGAAATTTTTAAAGATTAGGCAGACTTCTCATCTTCGAATGTCTTAGCCCAGTAGTTTGAATCTACTCTCTCTCCCTCTGTAAATGTAGCAAATAGTACATAGAAGAAGAAAGCTCCACTAAACGCAGATAAGTATGATCCATAAGAAGCTACTGAGTTCCATCCAGCGTATGCATCAGGGAAGTCAGGAATACGACGTGGCATTCCCGCTAGTCCTAAGAAGTGCATTGGGAAGAATGTTAAGTTAACTCCAACAAATGTTAACCAGAAGTGAATCTTTCCTAAAATCTCAGGGTACTGTAATCCAGTAATTTTACCTAACCAGAAGTAGTATCCTGCAAAAATAGAGAATACAGCTCCCATTGAAAGAACATAGTGGAAATGTGCAACAACGTAGTATGTATCGTGAAGTGCGATATCAATACCACAGTTAGCACAAATAATTCCTGTAAGTCCTCCAATTGTGAATAAGAAAATAAATCCTAATGTCCATAACATAGGTGTATGCATTTCGATTGAACCTCCCCAAATTGTTGCTAGCCATGAGAATACCTTAATTCCTGTTGGAACTGCAATAATCATTGTAGCTGCTGTGAAGTATGCTCTTGTATCGATATCTAGACCTACGGTGTACATGTGGTGTGCCCACACAACGAAACCTAGAACTCCAATTGATAGCATAGCGTAAACCATTCCAAGGTAACCGAAAATAGGCTTCTTTGAAAATGCAGATACGATATGACTAACAATACCAAATCCTGGTAAGATTAGGATATAAACTTCTGGGTGTCCAAAGAACCAGAACAGGTGCTGGTAAAGAATAGGATCTCCTCCTCCTGCTGGATCAAAGAATGTTGTGTTGAAGTTACGGTCTGTAAGAAGCATTGTAATCGCTCCTGCAAGTACCGGTAGAGAAAGAAGCAGTAGAACTGCTGTAATTAGAACTGACCATACGAATAACGGCATTTTATGCATTGTCATTCCTGGTGGGCGCATGTTAATAATGGTTGTAATAAAGTTAACAGCTCCTAGAATAGATGATGCTCCAGCTAAGTGTAAACTAAAAATAGCTAAGTCAACTGACGGCCCAGAGTGAGCTTGAACACTTGACAGTGGAGGGTATACTGTCCATCCTGTTCCTGCACCTGCCTCAACAAGTGAAGAAGAAAGAAGTAATAAAAGTGCTGGTGGTAATAACCAGAAACTAATATTGTTTAATCTTGGGAAAGCCATATCTGGAGCTCCTAACATAAGCGGAACGAACCAGTTACCGAATCCTCCAATCATGGTAGGCATAACAAAGAAGAAAATCATAATGAAAGCGTGCCCTGTAACAATAACGTTATACAGTTGGTTGTTTCCCATTAAAATTTGTGCTCCCGGTTGTGCTAATTCAATACGAATTAACATTGACAGTGTAGTTCCCATTACAGCTGAGATTCCACCGAAAATAAAGTATAGAGAACCAATGTCCTTATGGTTTGTTGAAAAAAGCCATCTTGATGACCAATTATAAATTGCGCTATGCATTTATAAACAATAAGGAAAAATTAAGTTTAAAACTAAGCATTAATGCAGTGATGAGTCTAGAGTCTATTGCTTAAGATAGTAGACATTTTACCTTTATAATTCAAAGGAGAATAGCTCAATTGGCAGAGCAACGGTCTCCAAAGCCGTAGGTTAAGGGTTCGAGTCCCTTTTCTCCTGATAAAAAGAAGAATTACTCGTCTCCTAATTCTTCAAGCTTGTTTGAAACCCATGATACATAATCATCTAGAGAAACTGCTTCAACACAAATGGGCATGAACCCGTGGTTTACTCCGCAAATTTCACTACATTGTCCGTAGAATACACCCTCACGCTTAATAAACATTGATGTTTGGTTTAAACGACCTGGGCAAGCATCTAGCTTAAGAGCTAGAGATGGGATTCCCCAACAGTGAAGAACGTCCGCAGCTGTTAAAATAATACGGATGTGTGTTCTTACTGGAAGAACTACACGGTTGTCAACTTCTAAAAGTCTAAGTCCTCCTTTAGGAAGATCGTCTGATGCTACCATGTAACTATCGAAGTTAATAGTTTCTCCTTCTTCTGTCGCGTAGTCAGAGAACTCGTAACTCCAATACCACTGGTGCCCTACTGCTTTTAATGTAATAGCAGGCTCAATAATTTCATCAACTGAGTATAATAGTGCGAATGATGGTACGGCAATCACTAGAAGAATAAAAGCAGGTGTTACAGTCCAGAAAATCTCTAGCGCTGTTCCGTGAACTACACGGTCTGCTTCAGGATGTACATCTTTGCTAAATAGCTGAACAGCGCGAACCATCAGGTATCCGACAAAAACTCCAATTACCACAATAACAAACATAATATCGTGGTGAAGGTTAACGATACCTTCCATAATTGGTGTTGCTGGATCTTGAAATCCTAATTGCCAGGGCTCTGCTGCCTCACATTGTACTGGGTATGCATAGTTAAGAAAATAGTTTACAGTAGAATTAAAAGACACTTTAAATTTTTTAGCTAAATATATGAATTAATACACCCCTTTAAACTAAAGAGTGATTAAAACGAAGAAGGTATAATAGGATTTAAACTTATTTATACCTTAAATTAAACAATTACCTAAAGGGCCGAATTAACGACCCAATTAATAACTACCTAAAAATGTATTCTTAATGAAAAATAGGAAGGATCTTCTTAATTTCATATTATCTTTCAGCCGCAGGTTCCCCTACGGCTACCTTGTTACGACTTCATCCCAGTCAAAGACATTACCGTAACAGCGCCTCTCCCTTACGGGTTAAGGACGACAGCTTCAGGTACTTTCGATTCCCAGGATGTGACGGGCGGTGTGTGCAAGATTCAGGAACAATTTCACCGCGTCATGCTGATACGCGATTACTAGCGATTCCAACTTCATGTAGGCGAGTTGCAGCCTACAATCCGGACTGAGATAATGTTTAAAGATTTGCTCCAGTTCGCACTTTTGCTTCTTGCTGTCATTACCATTGTAACACGTGTGTAGCCCGATCCATAAGGGCCATGATTACTTGACGTCATCTCCACCTTCCTCTAACTCTTTGTTAGCAGTCTTCTTAGAGTACACTTTGTTTAAAGTTAGTAACTAAGAATAGAGGTTGCGCTCGTTAAAGGACTTAACCCAACATCTCACGACACGAGCTGACGACAGCCATGCAACACCTGTCTATTTTTTACATCAATATTTGCATATTAAACAACAATAGATGTCAAGGATCGGTAAGGTTTTTCGCGTATCGTCGAATTAAACCACATGTTCCACCGCTTGTATGAATCCCCGCCAATTCCTTTGAGTTTCTACCTTGCGATAGTACTCCCCAGGCGGAGTGCTTAATGCGTTAGCTGTAACACCCAGACAAATCTATGCCCGAATGTTTAGCACTCATCGTTTACTGTATGGACTACTGGGGTCTCTAATCCCATTTGATACCCATACCTTCGTCTTACAGCGTCAGTTTTACCCTAGATAGTCGCCTTCGCCACTGGTGTTCCTCATGAGATTATTGGATTTTACCCCTACTCCATGAATTCTACTATCTCCTGATAAACTCAAGTCTAACAGTTTTAAAAGTACATACAGGTTGGGCCCATATGAGAAAACTTTTAACTTATTAAACCGCTTAAAGGACCCTTTACGCCTAATCATTCCGAGTAACACTCGTCCCCCCCGTATTACCGCGGCTGCTGGCACGGAGTTAGCCGGGACTTCTTCTCTAAGTAACATCATTATTCTCCTTAGTGAAAGGGTTTTACAACCTAATTGGCCATCTTCACCCACGTGGCGTCGCTGGATCACACTTTCGTGCATTGTCCAAGATTCTTGACTGCAGCTTCCCAAAGGAACTCGGGCCGTGTCTCAGTCCCGATGTGGCCGTACGTCCGTTAAGACCGGCTACGGATCATTGACTTGGTAGGCCGTTACCCTACCAACTATCTAATCCGACTAAGAATCATCTAACAGCGATAAATCTTTACTAATATCCGGTATTCCCTTAGCCCTAAATCCCGGAGGATAAAGGAGCATCAGGTTATCCCAGACTGAAAGGTAGATTTCTTAGCATTACTCACCCGTGCGCCATGTTTTCCGAAGAAACATTCGACTTGCATGTCTAAAACACGCCACCAGCGTTTACTCTGAACCAGGATCAAATTCGAAGAATTATTTGGTGACAAAAATTGTCAAACACTTTTCTTACTAAACAAATAGCTTGCAAAACAAGCTATATTTTAAGATCCTTCGTTTTTGATATAATTAATATATCTTCTATACTAATACGATACAAAATCATATAGAGGATATAAGTAAGAATTTCAATAAATATACTATGAAAATAACTAAATGAGAGAGGCAGGATTCGAACCTGCGACCTTCAGGTCATGAGCCTGACGAGCTGACCGAACTGCTCTACTCTCTCACTAAATTTATAACTGGGAAGAGCAGGATTTGAACCTGCGAAGATTAAATCGCCTGAGTTACAGTCAGGTGCCTTTGACCACTCAGCCATCTGCCCGTATGTATGTTTAGGGCCCATTTGGGCCCATATAAACAATTTAGTCTAACTTCATTCTTAATAGGTACGACTCAAACTTACCAAAGAAAGGAATTACTAAAATAAAGTATAAGAAATAAATTACTGTAGCAACTTGACCAATCTCAACATAAGGTGACTCAACAACATTCTGACCAATCCACATTAGAATTAAACAGTCAGCAGCAAATACCCAGAACAGCTTTGTATAAAGCGGACGGAAGTATGAACTTCTAATTTCTGAACTGTTTGTAAATGGAATTGTCATCATAATGATAATAGCACCTCCCATAGCAATAACTCCTCCTAGCTTATCCGGAATTGAACGTAGGATAGCATAAAATGGAAGTAGGTACCACTCAGGAACAATATGTGCAGGTGTAACTAGAGGGTTAGCCGGGATATAGTTATCCGGGTGTCCTAAAGCGTTTGGGTAGAAGAATACCATTACCGAGAAGAATACAGAGAAAGATAAGAAAACAAATAAATCCTTAACATAACAGTAAGGGTAAAATGGCATCTTATCAGTTGTTGTATCAACCCCTAATGGGTTATTGTTACCTACTTGGTGTAATAAAGTAAGGTGAGAAATAGTTAATCCCGCAATTAAAAATGGGAATAAGTAGTGAAAACTGAAGAAACGGTTCAGTGTCGCGTTATCAACAGAGAATCCTCCCCAAAGCCACTCTACAATAGAAACTCCAATGAAGGGAACTGCTGATACAAGGTTTGTAATAACTGTTGCTCCCCATAGACTCATTTGACCCCAAGGAAGAACATATCCTAAAAATGCTGTTAAAACAGTAATTAAGAAAATAACAACTCCTGAGCACCAAAGTGCTGCACGAGGGTGTGCGTAAGAACCGTAATAAAGGTTCTTGAACATGTGAACGTAAATACAAATAAAGAACATAGAAGCACCGTTTGCGTGGATATAACGAATAAGCCATCCGTTATTAACATCACGCATAATATGCTCAACACTAGCGAAAGCTAGGTCAACATGACAAGTATAGTGCATTGCTAAAAAGATACCAGTAACAATCTGGATACCTAAGCATAATCCTGCACTAGAACCTACTCCCCAAAGATACCCTAAGTTAGTAGGAGAAGGATAATCAACGAGGTGAGAGCTTAATACATCAAGAATAGGAGATTTGGAAAGACGTACGCGCATTGCGATATTTTATTCTACTAAGAGTGTACAAATATACGATAAACTAATTCTATATGTGAGTATTTATAGCCTTGACGGCATTTTAATAATAGTATTCTATATATGAACGACGGACTAAGTAAAGGGTAACCTAATTACTTAGAATCTGTTTTAGGATTATCAAGAACTACTTGATCAACTTTTTGGTCCCAAGGACTAGCAAAGTCAAACACACGGAATTCTTGCGCTAATTCTACTGGTTCTGTTACAATACGTTTTTCTGCTTCATCATAACGGATCTCTGTATGTCCTGTTAATGGGAAGTCTCTTCGCATTGGGTGACCGTCAAATCCGTAGTCAGTTAGAATTCTTCTAAGATCAGGATGGTTAGAGAAAAATACTCCATAAAGATCCCAAACTTCACGCTCATACCAACCGGCAGAACTAAAGATGGAAACAACAGAGTCTACAGGAGTTAATTCATCTACCGCTACCTTAATTCTAACGCGCGAGTTATACTTCACACTTAGAAGGTGATAAACTACATCAAAACGTGCATCACGTTCTGGGTAGTCCACACCACAAATATCAATTAAAACTTTAAATTGACAACTTGTATGGTCACGTAAAAAAACTAATACTTCTTTGATAGACGAAGCAGGTACAGAAAGAGTTAACTCATCATTTACAGATACTGCTGAATGTATTGAATGAGGCATCATGTCTACAAGAGACTGACCGAAATTAGTATGTATTTGTTTAGAATTTTCCATTTGAAAATAAATTGTTATGCCGTAAAAATTGAAACCTTCAAATGATAGATTGAAGGGCTCAACGAGCAGCCCAAAGGCTGCAAGAGAGTTAAATATTAAATTAGTGAAGGTTTAGTGCTTCATTTAGATAAATACAAGTTAATGTTGCGAAAACATATGCCTGAATTACAGCAACTGCTGTTTCTAAGAATAGAAGTACAAAAACTACACCCATTGGGATTAAATGAAGGAAGAAGATAACTCCGCCTGCCATCATCATTGTCCATGCGAATCCTAATAGAACCTTTAGAAGAATGTGTCCTGCCATCATGTTAGCAAATAGTCGCACTGAAAGTGAAACAATACGCATAACGTTTGAGATAAGCTCAATAGCAATTAATAAAGGATATAGTGCGAATGGCGCTCCTGCTGGTAAGAAAACAGATAGAGCGTGGAATCCATGCTCACGGATCATAATTGTTGTTACACCAATGTAAACCATTAATGAGAACATTAATGTTACAATAATGTGACTTGTAATTGTGAAACTGTAAGGAACCATACCAATTAGGTTAACTACTAATAGGAAAGCAAATAAAGAGAAAACGAATGGGAAAAACGCTTGACCTCTTGTACCTACGTTGTCATTAAGAACACCTGCAACAAGATCATAAAGCATCTCTAGTAGAGATTGCCAACGGCTTGGAACAATACTACCTTGACCTGTATGGAAAACAAGTCTTGCTAGTAAAATGAAGAAAGTAGAAGCTCCTACAGCAGCAAGTGCTGAGTTTGTAAATGAGAAATCTACTGCCCCAATGTTAAAAGAAATAAGTGGAACGATCTGGAACTGCTCTAGTGGGTTAAATGCCACTACAGCGTTAGTAAAGGTGGATGATTGCATCGAATCGGTGTCCTACCTTAAGCCCCTCCCCACCAGTAAACAGCTACAAATAAGAATAACCACACTACATCAACAAAGTGCCAGTACCATGCAGCTGCTTCGAAACCGAAGTGATGCTCTTTTGAAAAGTGGTACTGAACAAGTCTAATAAGACAAATTGCTAGGAAACATGTTCCAATAAATACGTGAAATCCGTGGAATCCGGTCGCCATAAAGAAAGCAGAACCGTAAACACTGTCAGAAATACCGAAAGTTGCGTTAACGTACTCGAAAACCTGGAATCCTGTGAAAGCTATAGCAAGAACTAATGTTACAATTAATGCTGTAATAGCTTCACGACGAGCTCCAACAACTATTGCATGGTGAGCCCATGTACATGATGCTCCTGATGTCAATAGAATAATGGTGTTAAGTAAAGGTACTTCAAAAGCACCTAATACCTCAATACCTTTTGGAGGCCAAACAGACCCGATTTCCGGACTTGGACAAAGACTTGACTGAAAAAATGCCCAGAAGAATGCGAAGAAGAACATGATTTCTGATACAATGAAAAGAATCATTCCATATCTCATTCCTAACTGAACCATATTAGTATGCCATCCTTCAAATGTTGCTTCACGAACAATGTCACGCCACCATACATACATACAGTAAACGATAATCATAATTCCTGTGAATAAACTAAACCCTCCTCCTGAGTAGCCATGCATATACATAACTCCACCTGAGGTTGCTAAGAAAGCACCAAAAGATGCTACTAAAGGCCATGGGCTTGGATCAACCATGTGATAAGGATGTCTGTGATAGTTTTTTGTTGCGTTTGCCATAAATTAATTAAAACAGATATATAATGAGAAAAAATAAATTAGTAAGTCTCATTTATGTAAAGAGCTACTATAGTCATGTAAACCTAGTCAGAGACTTTATGTAGAGAATTTAATGTCAAAACTTAAGATTTATAAACCAAGAATAGTACTCTAAGCCTGGCAGGACTCGAACCTGCAACATGCCCGTTATGAGCGGGTTGTTCTAACCATTAAACTACAGGCTCACTAATTACCTGAAAACAGACTAAAACTCGTGCTACTCTATGCAGAAACTTGTCCCAAAATACAGGTCCCTTGTCTACCCCTTTGGGCAACCAGTTTGTTCCGGTAAATAGAAAAACGGAAAGAAAGGGATTCGAACCCTTGGTGCCACAAGGACACACATCCTTAGCAGGGATGCGCTTTAGACCACTCAGCCACCTTTCCTTTGTTATAATAAAATAAATTGATAGTATTCAATTATAACTACATGAAGTCATTAACATAAAATGCATTGCTATAGATATTGATTTAAAAAGTCACAAACGATAAGAAATATTACACTAAATTGACGTCTAAAGAAGAATTAGAAAGTCAAGTGTACTCGATCAAGAATGAAGTCGCTGTTTGGTTAAAGCTTATACAGAATTAATCAAAGATTGTTAGTCGGCTGTAAACGCAAGCAACATTTTGGGGAGAGGGGAATCACTAGGAAGGAATGTATACGGAAAGGAATAGCGCAGGGATAGGCCGTAGGTTGAGGTAGAAGGTAATAGATGGATATGAGGGAGGGAACAAAGGAGAAAGAGAAAGAAGAGTATAGTAATAGGGAGAGGGTTACGTAGTATGGGTCGCTAGATAGTCTATAGGGGTTAGGAGAGGGAGCATTAAGGTAAGGGTCTAGGGAGAGGCATATTCGCCCTTAGCCGTAATTGTACGGTAACAGGTAAGGAGCGGCCCTAAGGCCGCCTTAAAAGTTATTTCTTAAAATCGTACTTACTGTAAACAAAGGCAGTACTTGCAATAAATAGAACTACAAGTCTTGCGTCCAAGTATACAGACATAGTTGATCCTAATCCAACAATAGCAATAAACCCAGTTAATCCAGCAAGCATTACGAAAGTGTAGTGGTAAACGAAACCTGTCTGCATTCCTGTAAATAGTTTTCCGTTTTGCCACACTGTTCTAGTAATACCTAAAGGACCTAAGAATTCGAAGAGTCCTCTATCTACTAGTTTATATGTTGTATTGTACCCAATAGATAAGACTTCTTGAGATACATATTCGTTATATACTTTGTCAAAGAACCACTTTCTGTTAAGGAAAGTATAGAGCCCTCTTCCAAATGATGTCTTTTTCATGTTGTAGAGTTCTGTGCTATATCCTTTATAAAGAATAAATGCACTAATTGCTCCTATGTTACTTAAAATTACCGGAGTAAGCTTAATATAATGAGGAATAAACTCTGCTTCTAGCATTGTTAAGTTTTGTGGATGTGTGAATAACGCGTTTCCCCAAAAGTCTGTACCTACACCAATAATCATATCTTTTGTAAGGTATCCAATAAAGATACTTCCTAATGATAAAATAAATAGGGGTAGAGCCATTGCGATCGGAGCGTCATGTGCACCTTCCATTACTTTCTTATATGCATTGGTTTCCGTTAGGAATGTTAAATACAGTAATCTCATCGAATAAAATGCTGTAAAGAATGCCGCTAATGTACCTAACCAATGAGCAAAGTGCCCACTTAGAGTATATTTAGCATAAGCAATCTCTAGAATAACATCTTTCGAGTAGAATCCTGTAAGGAACGGGAATCCCATTAAAGCAATTGATCCGATAAAGAACATAGCGTAAGTAAACGGAAGAACTCTTACAAGTCCACCCATTCGTCTCATATCCTGTTCATCTGCAACTGCGTGAATTACTGATCCTGCACTTAAGAAAAGCAATGCTTTAAAGAAAGCGTGGTTTGCTAAGTGAAATACACCTACATTATATGCAGATAGACCACAAGCAAATACCATGTAACCTAACTGACTACAAGTAGAGTAAGCAATTACACGTTTTAGGTCATTTTGAAGTAGACCAGTTGTACCAGCAAAGAAAGCTGTCATAGCCCCCATTACTGTAATAACAACTAGTGCTGTTGGTGCGTATTCGATTAGTGGAGAAGATCTCGCTAATAAGAATACACCCGCAGTTACCATAGTAGCCGCGTGAATAAGAGCAGATACTGGTGTTGGACCTTCCATTGCATCTGGAAGCCATGTGTGTAATCCAATTTGAGCGGATTTACCTACAGCTCCTACAAAAAGAAGAAGACCAATACAAGTTAATGTATCTACTTCAAAGTTTAAGAAAGTCATTGTATCTCCTACGAAAGCAGGCGCTGCTGCGAAAACAACAGCGTAGTCAATTGACTTGAATTTAATAAAAATAGCAAAAATTCCTAAGGCTAACCCAAAGTCACCTACACGGTTAACAAGCATTGCTTTGATAGCTGCTTTGTTAGCCTGTAATCTTGCAAACCAGAAGTTAATTAGAAGGTATGAGCAAAGCCCTACACCTTCCCACCCAACAAACATTTGTAAAAAGTTGTCTGCTGTAACTAGGATTAACATAAAGAAAGTAAATAATGATAAATATGACATGAATCTCGGTAAGTGAGGGTCATGACCCATATACTCTGTTGAATATAAGTGTACCAGTGATGATACAGATGTAACAACAACAAGCATGATAACAGTTAAGCTATCAAATAGGAATCCCCACGAAAAGCTAAACATTTCCGAATCGATCCAAGTCATAAGATCAAAATGCACAGGTTGTCCTAATAGTGCTACCTCGTAGAATGCCATATAAGACATTGCACATGTAGCCATAATAGATCCTGTTGTAATATATTTTGCACCTTCTCGACCAATAAATCGGCCGAAGAAACCTGCAGTGATTGCGCTAATAAGAGGAAGTAAAACAATTAAGAGATACATTTTTAGACTTCTATAGTGAATGACTGTATGAATTTATCAATGGAGGGACTCGAACCCTCACCTCTCAAGAAGACAGGAACCTAAACCCTGCGCGTCTACCAATTCCGCCACATTGACTTTCCTCTTATTAAATTTTAGCGTGTTTAGATCCAATACGTTTCTGAGTTCTGGCGTTAGTTTTTGTTCTTTGACCACGAACTGGGTACTTGTTTTTATGTCTCATACCACTATAACTTTTCTTTGCTATTAAAGCTTGAACAAAATCACGTCGTGTCTTTTTAATTGCACTTGGGTTAATGTTATTTACCTTCAAGAAAAGTTGGATTTTTCCGTGTACTCTTTTTGAAGATAATTCACTCACTTTAATGTCAGGGTTTAATCCTAATGTTAAACAAATACGTTTAGCCGTAGGTTCACCAAGACCATATACGAGGCAAAGCCCCTTTTTAAGTGAAGCGTCCGGTTTTATTTTTCTTCCAAATAATTTAAACATGAATCTTATTTTTATTAATAAGGTGTGCCCTACCTGTTCTCTATGCTTATAGTAGGAAATATTAGAGCATCATCTAAGAGGCTATATAAAGCTGCTGCGGTACTCTTTAAGGTACCTTTTAAAAAACACAATGGCTCTACGACAAGTAAAACCAACAACGTCATCACAACGTCAATTAGTTCAAGTAAACTACGGAGAGTTATCTAAGGTTAAGCCTGCCCGTTCTTTAATGAAAGGTTTGTCTCATTCAGGTGGACGTAACCACAAAGGAAGACTAACAGCTTTTCGAAAAGGAGGAGGCCATAAACGTAGATATCGTCTTGTAGATTTTAAACGAAGCTCTTTTTCAGAAGCAATTGTTGTTTCCACTGAGTATGATCCAAACCGTTCTGCTTTTATTGCTAAAGTTTGTGATACAAAGGGATCTTTCCATTATATTTTATCTCCATTAGACCTGAAGGTTGGTGATAAAGTAGAATCTGGGACTGATGTTCCTATTCGTGTTGGAAATACATTACCTCTACGTAGTATCCCGGTTGGGACTATGATTCATAATATTGAATTAAAGCCAGGTCATGGAGGTCAGTATGCCCGTTCAGCAGGAACTTTTGCGGTATTAATTCAAAAAGCCCCTGATGGTAAATATGCTCAAATTAGATTAAAATCAAAAGAGCAACGCTTAGTTCCTTTAGACTGTATGGCAACCATAGGTGTAGTTTCTAATCCTGATCATGGCAGTACTTCAATTTCGAAAGCAGGTCGTTCGAGATGGTTAGGGCGTCGCCCAACTGTACGAGGAGTTGCTATGAACCCTGTGGATCACCCACATGGAGGAGGAGAAGGTAAAACCAGTGGAGGCCGCCCTTCTGTTACCCCTTGGGGTAAACTAACTAAGGGGCCTAAAACAAGAAGCCCTAAGAAGAAATCGAATTTAATTCTTCAAAAGCGAAAACGTTAAGTACTAAAAATGAGTAGATCCATCTGGAAAGGTCCGTTTGTACAAACGAGTTTAAGAAAAAAGATAGGTAGGGCAAAAGAATATATTGCAGACCCTACAAAAAAAGGTCGTGTTCGTATTACAACCACATCACGCAGTTCTACTATACTAGAGGATTTTATTGGGTTAACATTTGCAGTCCATAATGGAAAGCAGTACCAGCAAGTCGTCGTAAACAGTCAAATGGTAGGGCACAAATTTGGTGAGTTTGCTTTTACACGTCAACGATACTTTTTTAAGAAAGGTAAAAAATAAAATAAATGGGTCAGAAAGTACATTCAACAGGTTTTCGATTAGGTGTATCACAAGGTTGGGATTCTAGTTGGTCTTTAGACCCCGCTCAAAAAGGCCATAATTATAGACATTATCTACATATGGACTTAGAAATTAGAAATCTTATCGCCCAATTGTTTGCGTCTAAGAACGGTTATGTGGGTAAAATAGGTATTTCTAAAAATTCAAGCACAGGTGTTGTAGATATTAGTGTTTTTGGTTATGTTCCAGGACAGATGGTCACAGAAGCTGCTCCTGGGGGATCTGCAAAGCTTACAGCAAAAAAACAGCTGCAAAAGCAATTAAAGAAACTAGTTATTGTTTTTAATGAGAAATATGCACCGGAAGTTATTACTTTAAGCTGTGTTTTAATTAAAGGATTTGTAGTAAGTACAAACAAAAAACAGAGAGGAAAGTATAATAAAGGCCAAAGTAAGTCTCTGCAGATTAGAAAAACTCGTTTAGTTAAAGGAAGAAATCTTACGAGTTCTAGAGTAAACCAAAAAGAATCAGGTAAAAGTCAAATTAAAGATTATATTAGTTTGGCAACAAAAGAATTCTCATTCATGTCAAGAAATAACTATTTTGAAACACTTATCAACGTAGTATTGCTTGTATTTAAAACAAAACAACCACAATTCCTTGCATCATTTTTAGCAAGAGAATTAGGTAAGACTCGCTACCAACGCGCAGTAGTTAATAATACTGACGCAGTTTGTGCCTTCTTTTTTAATAAAATGCCGGGACTACAGGGAATAAGAATTCAAATTAATGGCCGAATGAATAAAGCTTCACGTTCGCGTAAGTATGTCACTCAGTACGGTAGAATTCCTTCTCAAACAATTACCAGGCCTGTTCAGTTCGGGTTTGATGAAGCTCACACCTCTTTTGGTTCAATGGGGGTTAAAGTTTGGTTAGCTTATTAACAACAATGGTTTCTGATAAACAACAAAACATAAAACCAAAAAATAACAAAACAAACCAAAGACTTAATTTACTTAAAGTAGTAGCACAAAGCCAAAAACATGTAGGTAATAAGCAAGTTTCTCAAAGTGAGCTACTTATGTCTTTTTACACTTCTTCAAAAAGAGGTAATTCTGTTGTTTTAAAAGGTCATTCATGGGCTGCTCGTAAAGAGGGTGAATTTGGTTTTAAAGGACGTACTCGTCGTAAATATAAGACTTTAGCTCGTCGAAAAAAAGGTTTACTTGGACGTCGTCCAGATACTATTTTATCGAGCAGGTATTTACCTCGTAAAGAAATTCGTAACAAGCGTAGTTTGTTACGTGCTGAATCTGGAAGAAAAGTTAACTCAGTGTTAAATAAACAAAAGTCTTCCCTTTTTAGTGACGTAAAAAGAGGTCTTTTATACGCAAACTATACTAAGTCCAACTTTATTTTTACCTTAACCGATATTAATGGAAATTGTATTTCTAGAATCTCATCTGGAAGTCTAGGGTTCGATAAGTTTACTCGAGGGTCAGCTTTTGCTGCTCAGCAAGCTGCAACACAAGTTAGTGTGACTGCAGGTCAACAAGGGATTAAGCTTATTGATATCATTTTTAAAGGGAAAGGATTTCAAAACTATCGTGTAGGCTCAATTATGAAGGGTCTTCGTCAAAATAACATTAGAGCTCGACGTATTAAGAAAGACTTACGCATTCCGCATGGAGGGTGTCGTCTACGAAAGCATCGTCGTGTTTAGTCATCTTTAGGGCAAATGACAGAGTGGTCGAATGTACTTGTTTTGAAAGCAAGCGTGCCAACGGTACCGTGGGTTCGAATCCCGCTTTGCCCGTCATTAACCTCGGTAATAGAATTATGTTAAACATTTTTAAAAAATTAAAAAACAAATGGTGTTTATTAAAAAGCCTTTCAGATAGGTGTTTTTTGATACATATCATTTTATTCAAAGTTATTATTTTTTGTAACTTGACCCTTATACAAGGTCTTATTATTTGGCTCATTCTTTTTAGCTTAACAGCTTTAAATGAAAAGTTTCATCTATGGTTCACAGACATGCACTATAAATTCCTTTTTAGCTCTAAAGGATCTAGTATGATATACCAGACATATCTTTTCTGTTTAGAGGCGCGTTATTTTCTTGAACACCGTGGAAGTAAATTATTTGTGTTTGCTTCTGTTTTTTTCATAGGGGCTACTATTTGCGCAGGAATACTTGATTCTTCATCTATTGAGTACACTAAATCAACTTGGGTTGTATTAGTAGTATCTTTCATGTTAAGAACTTATTTCAAAACAGTACTAGTTCCCATTTTTCATCCAGTACGTTCTTCTTCGAATCCTTTAGAATCAGGACGTTGGCAAATAAGATATTTTCATAGCAGCCGTTCTTTACACATGCCTTTCGGGCCTGCTGCGAAAGAGTTTGCTAAAGCTATTGGTAAATTTACGCTTGCGTATCCAAAAAGCACTTTTGCGTTTGGAGCTGTTGGTTTTGGTGTTCCTATGTCCCAGTATATGGTTAATAAACAAACTACGTTTGATTTTAATCACAAAACAAGCTCTGTGGCCACATGGGGTGAAATGAAGCAATCAGCATGTGCTCCTGGAAATAAATTTGATAAGGATATTTGTCAGAGTTATACCGAAACCTTTAATCTTGCTTTAGAAGCTGTTAACAAGACTTTTTAAAATAAGATACATTGTCTCCTTAAAGGGGCAAAGGAGTGTTTATTACAGAAGTTTCTTATGTTTTGGCGGGTATAGCTCAGTTGGTTAGAGTATTAGATTGTGATTCTAAATGTCGCGGGTTCGAGTCCCGTTACTCGCCTTTTTATACGTTTTATCAAATATTTTAACTAAGACAATGGAATCCAGTATTCTTTCTAGTTTGATTTTAATGCCTATTATTGGTGCAGTAGTTCTACTTTTCGTTCCTGGAAAGTACACTGAAATTATTAAAACAGGTGCTCTATATATTTCTTTATTAGTTTTTGTTCTTTCTCTTTACCTCTGGGCTGCTTTTGATAACTTAACAGCAAAATTCCAGTACGTAGAAGTTTATAACTGGATCGGTTGGTCTAATATTTACTTTTACTTAGGTATTGATGGTATTTCATTATTCTTTGTGATTCTTACAACATTATTAATTCCAATTTGTATTTTAGCAAGCTGGGATGCTATTAAATCAAATGTTAAAGAGTATATGATTGCCTTCCTATTTTTAGAAGCATTCGTTATTGCTGTTTTCTGTGTTTTAGATCTAATTCTATTTTATGTATTTTTCGAAGCAGTTCTTATTCCAATGTTTATTATTATTGGTGTATGGGGTTCACGAGAGCGTAAAATCAGAGCAGCCTATATGTTCTTCTTATATACATTATTAGGATCTGTGCTAATGTTATTAGCAATTTTATGGATTTACTTCCATACAGGTACTACTGATTACCAAATTTTATTAACAACGGAGTTTGACGAAGATGTTCAAAAGTTATTATGGCTAGCATTCTTTGCCTCATTCGCATCAAAAGTACCTATGGTTCCAGTTCATATTTGGTTACCAGAGGCACACGTTGAAGCACCTACAGCAGGTTCTGTTATTCTAGCGGGAATTCTTTTAAAGTTAGGTACTTATGGATTCTTACGATTCTCTATGCCTTTATTCCCGTATGCCACAAACTATTTTACACCACTTGTTTATACCTTTGCCTGTGTTGCAATTGTATATACTTCTTTAACTGCTATCAGACAAACTGACCTAAAGCGTATTATTGCTTATTCTTCAGTAGCGCACATGAATTTAGTTATGGTTGGTCTATTTACATTAAACGCTCAAGGATTAGAAGGTGCTATTTTACAGCAGCTTAGTCACGGTCTTGTATCGGGAGCTCTTTTCCTTTGCGTAGGTGTAGTTTATGATCGTCATCATACACGTTTAATTAAGTATTATGGAGGAGTAGCTCATGCTATGCCTGTGTATACAATTATCTTTATGTTCTTTACTATGGCGAATATTGCTTTACCAGGTACAAGTAGTTTTGTAGGTGAGTTCCTTATTCTAGCAGGATCTTTCCAGGCAAATACAACAGTATGTTTCATTGCAGCAACAGGTATGATTTTAGGAGGATGTTACTCTTTATGGTTATTTAACCGTGTTTGTTTTGGTAATATTAAGACTCAGTATATGCGTCAGTTTATTGATATTGACAGACGTGAATTTGCTACCCTATTACCGTTAATTATTTTAACACTTGTGATGGGTATCTATCCTGAGATTTTCTTAGACCCAATGCATGTTTCTGTAGCTAACCTACTAGAGCACATCAAAGTACAGTTATAACATATATAAAATTCTCTTGCAGCCTTATGGCTGCCTGTAGAATCCTTTATACTTTAGGATTCTATATTTCTTTTTCAGGTTTGTATTTAGAACACATTGTATAAGATATACGAATTAAATTTAAAAAGGGGATGTGACTCAATTGGTAGAGTGCTTGCTTTGCATGCAAGAGGTCGTCGGTTCGAATCCGGTCATCTCCAGTATAACAAATAAACTTATGAAAGCTCGCACAGAACGCGATAAAAAAAGACGTGATTTAACTGCAAAATATGAAAAGAAGCGTACTGCTCTTAAAAAGGCATATGCTAATAAGAATATTTCTGTCGAATCACGTATTAAGATCCAGGAGATGCTTGAAAAGCTACCTCGTGATAGTTCCAGAACAAGATTACATAACCGTTGTTCATTAACAGGTCGACCAAGAGCCGTTTATCGTTTCTTTGGTCTGTCTCGTATTAAAATGCGTGAGCTGGCTTTAGCTGGAAAGCTTCCTGGTGTTTCAAAAGCAAGTTGGTAAAATAATATGACTTCGAAGCAAGGATATTCAGATTTAATGACAAGAATACGAAACGGTTATATGGCAAAGTTAGATAGTGTAACTTTTACCCATACATCGCGTAATATCAACCTGTTGACTATTCTAAGAGATGAAGGATTTATTTCTGGTTGGTCAGAGAGCATACCTTCTCTTGTAGAATCGCAAAAAATGAAAGACTTAAAAGTTTCCAATTTTAATGAGGGGCGTGTTTTCCTTAAATATGTAGATGGACAACCTGGACTTATTAGTATTGAGACTATTTCAAAACAAAGCCGACGTGTTTACATGTCGGTGGCCGAGATTGAAGCTTTTTTAGTAAAAGGAGGTTTTAATCGCATTTTAATTATTTCAACAAACAAAGGTTTATTAACGCACGCGCAGGCTATTCACCACCAGACCGGCGGTGAAGTTGTTTGTGCAATAAAATAAAAAACAATGTCTTATATAGGAAGATTACCAATCAAAATTCCGGAAGAAGTAAGTGTATCCATTGCAGGAGACCAAAAAACTGTAGTGGTTAAAGGTCCTTGCGGTGAGTTGAGTAGTAAAGAGATTTCTGGTATTACGTATAAGATAGATTCAGAAGGATCTGCATTAAATGTATTATTAGAAGATAAAAAATATAAGCGTTTTTGGGGCTTAGCCCGTACATTAGTCTCTAACAATATTATTGGTGTATCACGTCAATTTATTCTTAAGTTAGAACTCATCGGGGTAGGTTATCGTGTTTCAGTTCAAGAAGCTAACCCCACAGTTTTAGAATTAAAACTAGGTTATTCCCACGATATTTTATTAGATATTCCATCGGATATTAAAGTAGAATGCCTCGGGCCTGATAAGGCAAGGAACCAGATAGTTCTCTCGGGAAACGATAAAGATCTTTTATCTAAATTTGCTTTTAAAATTAAAAGTTTTAGACCTCCAGAGCCTTATAAAGGAAAAGGTATAAAATTTGTTGATGAGTCTATTAGACGAAAAGAGGGTAAAAAGAAGTAATTAACATGGCAAACAAAGTTAAAAGCATAACACTTCCAAAAGGAGTAAATAAAAAAGATAAAAAAGCGCAATACGTTTTAACAATAGAAAGTTTGTTAACACCAGGGTTTCATTTTGGGGGCGATGAGTCATCTGCTCACAAAGATATGAATCCTTTTATTGTAGGGAAGTCAAAAGCACATTCTCGTTTTAAAACAACAGAGAAAAAGTCCGCTAATGACCCTCAAACTAAGAAAGCCCTTTCCCAAGAGTCAGGCGTTAAGTTTAAAAATAGACGTAACAAGGTTGCTTTTACAGGCCTGAAACAAAAGAATCTTTCATATCAACTAGCTCGATTAAACGAGAAGTAAGAGTTATATCAAAATTTGAACGTGGACTCGCACCAAACGAAATATAAAGAAAACAAGAATAAAAGCAAAAAGGTGCTACGTAAGCTTAAAAAGCAACCTTGGAAGCAAACGGCAAAACGTGGTGTGCTAAAAGGTCAGTCAAAGTACCGTCTATTAATTGATGTTCAAAGTACTCTTGTTGCATTAAAACAATCATTGAGTGTTATTGAGGATATTGTTAAAGATGGAGGGAATATTCTAATTGTAGGTACACGTCCAGAGTACCAATCTCTTCTATTTAACTACGGAAAAGTGACGGGTCAACCATTTTTCTCACGTTGGGTTAGTGGTATTTTAACTAATTGGAATGTTTTTTCCGATAATGTCAAAAAATTCGGAGATAAATTAAACACCCAAACTTTACTTGACTGGCAGCGTAAAAAATCAGTAACAGAATTCTTACGTAAATGCCAAGGAGTTGTGACTCATCCAGAAAAACCAGGACTAGTTATTTTCTTGAATGCTGGAGAACTTGTCAGACCAGTAGGAGAAGCTGAAGCAGCAGGGATCCCATCAATGGGTCTTCTTAATACAAGTGGAAATCCCAACACTTTGACATACCTTATTCCTGCTAACGATAATTCTATTGAAGTTGTAGGGTTATTTTTAATGTTAGTTAAAAAAG
>MDSY01121983.1_pt1 | contig 23134 bp, 21 predicted proteins | sample 811131 | NCBI WGS metagenome assembly MDSY01 (sample SAMN05326643, study PRJNA326480) | marine metagenome | isolation source: seawater | place: Atlantic Ocean: South West | collected 2010 | reverse complement strand
GCATTCAGATTTAAATATGCTATTCATCTTTCTTGAAGATAATATTTTTAAAATACTTTTTCTAAAAGTTAATAGATTTTCTTTATCAATAGTTACATTATAACCAGGAATGGTAATACCACAGTATTCAGTATTTTTATTAGTAGTTAAAAACGATAGTAAATCTTTAACTGAAAGATAAGAAGCAATATCTGTAATATTGTTGCTGCATAGATGATTCATTTGTTTATAATAAACTTATTATAAACAAATATTTACTTCAATTTTTGTTTTTATTTTTTTATTCATTTGAATCTTGCTTTGAGCCTGACGATTCTTCTTCCTCTTCATTAAAATTATCTACTTTTATAGCATTATCTGCTGCCGCCGCATCCTCGGCATCGTCGAGAGTGTAATCAGCTGCTGACATAGTTGGCGCTACGTTTTGCATGTAATTATGTGTATAATTGTAATATACCAATTCATTATCTACCATCCCGACAATCCAGCCTGTTATTTCGTTAATAGTCAATTTATTTTCTGCTTCTTCTTTCATTTGTTTTTCACTCTCTTCATTATATCTTGGTCTCTTCGAAAACAGAAGCAGCGTTTCTGCGGCATTCTGACGCAGCATTTTTAAATATTCATCAATAATTTGATTTGACGTGCTATTTTTATCTCCTAACTTAGTAGAACTTGTCGATGGCTCAGACTCACGTTCATCTAGAACACGATATGCCGCCTCCACCTCCTCCCTCAACTTCGCCCTTATACTCCTCAACGCCGCCCTTTTATCCCTTGCATCTGCTTGCGTCGCCGCCACCGCCATCGCCGCCCCACCCTTCCTAGTATTTTTTTTACCAGTTTTCTTTTTTTTACCTCCACCTTTTATAGTTTTTTTTTTACCTTTTTTATTTTTTTTGCGAGTGGAAGAAGCAGCGTTAGCAGTGTTATTTCGCAGAGATTTATACATTTTGTATCCGTGTACCTCTAGTTCGTCTACAAAATCCATTCCGGTTTCTGCGTAAGTATCAGGAGTATAATCGTATTTAAAGTTAGCTCTTTCCTTAACGTCGTATAATCCAGTCATGTATCTTTTAAGTTTTTCTTTAATGGTTCTTTTTTCTTTAAGTAACGCCATTAAATCCTTCATTCTATTTTTTTTCCGGTCAGACCGGGTGGTTTTTCGTTCTTGGACCTTTCTAATTTTTTCAACTACAACACCAAGTCGTTTAACATAATCAGTAGTAGAAGTTCTTTCGGCAGTGAAAGGGTGATTCACGAGTTTATATCCAAACAAATGATAATAAGTAATTACATTATCCAAAGCATCAAGAGTGATATATTCGCAGTTATTTTCTCTAGAAAGTAGCTCAATTAATTGTAAAATCTGCTTGCCTTTTTTTTTAAGATTTTCTTTTCTAGTTTTAACTTTAGATGCGATAGCGTTACAAAGAATCGAAACATTTGAATACTTAATGCCTTTTTTATCGTGTCCTACATATATTCCAGCTATACCTCTTATGGATTGAAATCTTTTTTTTGCATTGGGTTCTTGTTGTTTAGTATCCGTCCAAATAATTAATAGGTCAACTCCTTTATCATTTTTACTAAGAGTAATAGTATCTTCTTCATGTTCGTATAAATCAGCCTCAGTTAATCCTAAAGCATTTCTAACAAAATCATTGGATAAATTATTTTGACATACTATATCAGAAATTTTTTGTGAGCCCAATTTTTTAATTATTTTTTCAATATTAACCGCTTGATAGTTTTTATTTTGATTATCAGCGTTATAATAAGGTACATATTCTAATGAATTTCTTTGCCGCTGTGCTTTAAAAATAAATATTCCTTCCATTATTATAATAAAGAGATATTTTATTATGGTATCGTGTATTCGATATTAGTTTGAATGAATGGAATAACTTTCCACGCGGAAATACTATTAATATATGTTTTTCGGTCTTCATTAATAAGACGCACTTTACCTTTCCAGGCTCCACAAATATACCATATATTATTAAAATCAGAGTAAATTTTATTACCATCATCAAATATATTAATAAAGTTTCTTTTATCATAATCAGGTTCAAACAGTTTCCATTCTGACATTATATAAATATATATATATATATTTATATACTTAAAAAATAAATTAAACAATCAAATCTCTCTCATATAATAATTCTAATTGCAGTGTAAACCCTACATCCATATTATTTAAATTTATAATCTCTCCGTGTTCATCCAATAATTGTATATTAAGTCGCTTCAAATCTATAGGTCCATTGTAGTTTCGCTTAGAGCCGGTGCTACTTCTCATAAAATGTTTGGTGTCTTGCAGGCAAATTTTAGCTAGGATATGTTTATTAGAGAGATTATTCTGAAGACAAATAGAATTAGTTTCATTAACATTATTTTGAAAATCATTTATACAAAAATAAAAATATCTTCTAGTTCCGTCGTTGAATAAACCCTCTGATTCAAGTGAAACATTTGCTTCTAAGGTGTAAGACATTTCCCGGAATCCTAATAACCATCCAAAACTTTTCATTTTATCGTTTTCACTACTAGAAAAAGTAATTGTAGCATCACTAGTATTTGTAATGGTAGTTTTTAAAGTATTTGAATTTATACTAAATGTAATATCCGCGTGTTTTGTGTCATTAATAGCGGTTATAATACTTGTAGAATCATAGTTACCGTCAGCAATGGAGTAGGTAGTTCCATCAAGGTCATAGCTATGACTGTTACATAAATACCAAGAATCAGGTAGTTCTATAGAAGTAAGTTGCATAGAAACAACATTATTTATTTCGCTGGGAATAATGTATCTAAAATCAGATGAGGTCGAATAAGTATTTGTATCTTCTCTAAAGGAAGAATTAAAATAAAGATTTCTAGTTTGTAGTTGGCGTTTAATGGAATTAACAGAACCAGGTGCTAAAGGAACATGAGATGATAATGTAGGCATAGGTTTTGACCTTGCATAGCGATCTTGAATTCCTTCAGTAATTTCTTCTGGAGTATCATCGTTAATTTTTATTTTAAGCTCTTCATTATTTTTAAGAACAAGCTCTAAAATTTGTTCTGGGCTAGGAAGTCTTTCAAAATCAGGAATTTTAAGTATGTCATCGTATAATAAGGTATCTTCTTCAATCTCTGGGAAATAATCTAAATCAAATTCGGATTTTTTTTCTCTGTATTTATGGATACAATTTACGATAATAAAGGTTTTTTTATAAAAATGATAAATATCTGTGGAGACATTAGGTTGATTTAATAGGGTAATTTTTTTCTTAAGTTCTGCTAAATGACTTGTTTGAAATTCGTATGGTAGATTTAATAAATGTAAAATATCGTAAAAGGTATAATTTTGAATATTAAAATCTTTTTCCATTTAAATTATATAAATATTAATTAAAATTTTATTCTCGGTCTAACAAAAAAATATTAGTTTGTTGTATTATTTTATGACAAGGAATATTGAATTTAGTGCACCAATTAATACATTTTTGAATATTGGTTTGTTTTAATTGTTCTAATTTATCTGTATTTTTAGAATTTTCAAGCAATTGTATTGTATTATTAATACAATCTAATTGTTGTTGTCCCAATACTGCGTTGACTTCCTCTAGTTTGGTAATAAAAATATTAGGTAATTCAAAATTAAGAATATAGGTAATATAGGTGCAATCTTTGGTTTGTTCTATAGTATCTAAAAAAACTGGCAATAAAATATTTTTTGGTATATTATCTTTAAAAGATTTACAAATGACATATCTTTCGGAATTTGCATAGCGACTGGTATTAGGTTTCATTATGAAAATTTTATCATAGAAACAAGATAACATATAAATCATATCGCATGTAGGTTTATAAAAAATATCAAAAAATTTAATAACAAATGTTCCGTGTTTTTTTTGCATTATAATAGCATATAAAATTTGCGCTAAAATAAGTTTAGACGACAACAATTCTTGTTTATTAAAATCTACAGAAAAATCAAATCCGCCGTCACCAGTTATAATATTCATAGAACTCGCGTAATTATCATAACAATGTTGAAGATTTTCTGATTTTAACAAATCACCGTCTTTACTTTTTCCACCAACAAGTTGGACGTTTGAATGCCTTTTTAATATTTCGTTTTTTTTCCATCCAGGAATGTTAGAATCATCATCATTAATTAAAGTCATTCCATAATAGGAATCTTTTTTACTAATAGGGTATTTACTTCTAAGCCAAATAATAGCTTCCATAAATCCTCCAGGTCCTTCTGCTAAATGAAAAGTGGATAAAATTTCATTTTCATATCCTTCCAACAAATTTAAATAATATACCATTTCAATTAGCTTATAATATGATCTGGATATAGGTTTTGCTTTTGATACACTACTTTTACAGTCAGGTATTTGTGTATGAATATATTCATATGGGTTTACATATTTTTTAATATTGTCCCATTCATTTTGGAATTTATCAATATCTTGTTTAGATTTTTTTAAATAAAAAAACATAGTTTTTGATATAATAGGTTTATCGGCACATTCATCATTGGTATTACAGTTAATTTTCAATATATTAGTTATATTTGTATTTCTGTTTATAAAATTAAATGCGAAATAGCTCATAATATTTATTTATGTTTTTATCTTTATATTATTAACCATAATCTTTATTCACCATCTTTTTTCTTTTTAACCAATCTAATTTTTTTAGGTTTTTTAGAAACTTTTTTAGTTTTCTTTTCTTTCTCATCTTTTCCATCATCTTGTCCTTGTTCGGATAGGTCTTTTTGTTTCATCCAAGCAGGACGGTTGTCTATTTTTCGTTCTCCTATAAATGTATTAGCATCATCATCTATATTGCCGATATCACCTACTTCGGCTTCAACGTCTCCTTCAGGAAGGCCGTCAGCATCATCTTTAGTTTTTTCATCAGATGTTCCTAAATCCATGACCGGTTCAGGGTCTGTTATTTTAACAAATACGAAATAGTTATTAAAGAAAGAAATTTGTTTTTCTTCGCTAGTCATATTTAATGCTGAACCAACATAAGGGCGATATTTTGGAAGTTTTATATCTTGATACATTTTGTTGTGTAATTCTTTGAATCCTCCAATACCCGAAGGTAATTTAAATTCAGCAGCCTCTTCGTCAGTGATGGGTCTAAATCCATTATTTTCCATAACTCTTTTGAAATATTCAAAGTTAACAAGATATTCTCTAATAACCTTATTAATGGTTTCTTGATAAACATTAATGGAATACCCAAGAGATGATTCATCGTCATTAAATGATTCATTAGAATAACCCTTAGAGATTTCCCATATTTTTTGCCCGTTTTTCATAATTGTTAATGTTTTCTTTTTTTTCAAAGCATCAAAAATCCTTTTACCATCGTAACAAGTTCCTATAAAGTGTCCCCCAATTTTAGTACATTCAGAAACATTTTTAACAAAATTATATAGAGTTGTTTTATTTTCAAAGAAATAATGCAATGCAAATTGACAAGAAGATACAGAGAACCCATTGTTTCCTTTACCGTATTGTCTAACGACGCCTTCACCTAGAGATGTATCTTTTGGAATATCTCCAAAAATGGACTTAGAAATAACGATATCTTTTTCGTTGTAATACGCAGAACCGTCACGAATATTAACGGAACTATTACCTTGTAGAAATAATGCGTAAGGCATGCGAGGATTATCCTTTCTTAAATTAAGATATCTAGCACAGGCACCACGTGTTCTATTTTCTATATTATCTTTTGAAACATCTACACCAAATACAAATGAAAGTTTGGCCTTAATCCATTTTGAAAAATCTCCGCCCATACCTACCGCAAAATCAATTAAGGTGTCACCTGGTTTGGAAACCCCTTTTATAAGAGAATGTTTAACATATAAATTATGAAAATTTCTCAAAGATTCAGTGTAACTAAGACTAGAGAATCTATTGTAATATACGTCGTCATCGCTTTCTAATTGTGGAACAGATTCTTCGCCTTTAAGCATATCTTTAGAAATAGGATTATGTATTGAATACCAATTACTGTTTGCGACGTGATATGCGTTACCGTATTCTTTTTCTCCTTTTTTAAGCTTAGCTGTTTTATCATATCTAATTCTAATAGGAACCCATTTATAATGGTCTTCATTGGTTTTAACAAATTTAAATTCAACAATAGTTTCGTCATAAAAGACTTCACCGTCTTCTGTCATCATTTGATATTCTCCAAGTGAATCTTTTTTAAGTGGAATATAACAAATGTGTGTATCAGAATCACTTGGATTGGTTGGATAGAATGGAGCTGGTTTATATTTATCCTCATTATCAACGTCGGATCTTAATGAAGGGATATTATCTAAGTAAACATCATTGCATGGATTTATATACCCGTGTTTACTTTCATCAAACCCACACCGTAGTTGTATAATTTTATATTGATTTAAATCGGTATCACCAGCAAGTCCAGTGCCTTCTTTAAATAACGTATTGGTTATATCCCCACCGTTAGCATTTTTTTTTGTAGTAACCAAGAAGTCAATTGTATTAAATTCAGGGGGCTTCCATTTAAATGATAGTTCCCAGGTAATCTTTTTATTTTTGGAGGCTTCGCCTGGTTTTGTGCAACCAACTCCGTATTCTAAAGGAGTAAAGATTAATCCATCTGTTTCGTATTCATACATACCGTGCTCCATGTCGTTTAATAATTCTTGACAACCCTTGAATATATCGTTTTCTTCTATACCGCTTTTAAACCTTTTGGATGTTATGGTAAGAGGCGGGGATTGACCGGAATTTTGCGCGGATACAAATTGTTTTTTAACTACATTTTGAAGTAATGGTAATCTAAAATTGTTTGCCACATCCTTTGGTTTTGTAGGAATAAAGCCCTTATTTCGAACAGATTCGTTGTTAATAAAATATATATCGAAGGCCGCAAATAGATTAATAAATTTTCCATTTTTATTATGCGTAATATGTTCTCCATCAAGTAACGTATTTTTAATAGCAGCATTAGTAGTTTTTGTTCCAGTAAACTGAAAATCCATATTTGTGTTAATTAAATATACAAGTCCTTTTTCATTAATAAATAATAATTTACGTTCACCATCTGCTTTATCGGTAACAGAATACATTCTTCTAATATTAGGCGCTGCGGTATCTTGGTCCAGTGGTTGTATATTAACCATCTGTAAAGTGTATGAGGAAGGACCGCAAAAATCACTGGATCTTAACCATCTTTTTTGCGGAGAACCGTATAACATTTCAAGATATTTAGATTTTAAATCAGTAATTTCAGGATAAGAAATAGGATAAGGAGTATCTTGTAATCCAGATAAAATATGTTTTATTAAGGTCATTAAACCGGTTTTAAGTTTTTCAACATTTTGGTCAGACGTTAAAGGAGTCTCTAAACAATATTGCTTTATAAGTTCATTATTAAGCTCAATTTCAATTTCAAATGTTTCAGGGTTTTTAAAAAGCCCAGATTCTTCTATATTATATACAGGAATAGGTTTATTTCTTCTGTCGGCAGTGCTAGATTTTACAATACTCATATCAATTTTAAAAGGTAGAAGAGGGTGAGTGAATGTTGTTCGGTTCATATATCTAAATATTTTTTTAGTTTCGCCCCATTCTGCTATAAGGGATTTAATAATACCAGCATTTTTGAATAGGGAAATCTCTTTTTGATAGGAAATTCTTAAATTATATTGGTCTACATTTATAGGAAAAACCATATTTTCATTGGCGTCTTTAATGAAGGTTTTATTAACAAATTCAACTGAAAAATCGTTACCGTCCATTACCTTAGTTATGCTATCAGTTTTACAATAATCTTGTATGGATGTTATGCCTTCAATTTCGGATCTAATTCTAGAAACTCTTTGAGAACCAACAAGAGTAGGATCTATAAATTCATTTTGAATTTTTAAAATATTCATACCGTTTTCTCCGTCAATAATGGAAAACCCTTTTGATTTCAAAACTTGAATAACTTTTTCAAATTGTATTCTAGTAATTTTCTGACCTTTTGTACCAAAGCGAGTTTCCAATTCATAATTTGTATTAGTTTCTGTATTGGTTGAAAACTTATCTAAATGTAGTTTTAGTAATTCTGGTAGAGATAGTTCTGCTGACATAATATATATTAATAAATAGATTAATTTTATATTTTTTCAATTTTTTATATAATACGTAATATTTCTTCATATAGGTCTTTTTTAGTTTTTTTTTTATTAGCGAGGGTGGTTTGTATGTTAATTTTAATACAGATATTTTTAAGATCATCGTAACTATATCCGGATAAAGATTTGATGGGTTTTTTAAAATTTTCAATTAAAAAATAGTTGTTGGTATAATAAAGTAACTTTATTGCGGAGGCGTTTATATATACACCTACACAGTTATTTTCATCTAATATAATATGTTCTGGTTCGTTATTACCAAGGTTATAATATTTTTTTCCGGTAACATAAATCAAACTAATATTATTATAAACGCATAAAGCGCGTAGAGTATCTAAATTAATTTTTTTAGAATGAAATAAATCGTGCTGAATGTCGTGTTTTTGAAGTTTAAGTGGTTTTAATAAATCAGGATTTTTTTCAATTAAGTCTACGTTTTTAAGTTTGAAATCTTGTTCTGTTTTAAAATGATTTGTGTTAAAGGATTCAAAATCATTATTAATAATAGTGTAAAAACTCCATAATAGTTTATCATTATAATCAATATAAATAATGTCTTTTTTTTTAGTATTAAATGTTTTATTCACCTTAGTAGTTTTTTGTTCTATATGATAAGTTTTATAAGTATTATTATTAATAGAAAATTTATCATATTCAAGTGGAGGAGTAATAGATTGAAATGAAGTGTTTTTATTCATGTGCTAGTTCTGTATTATTATATTCGCTATCTTTTATTTCATTTTTAGAATTACAAAAAAAAGTTTTTTTGTATTCTATTTTTTCATTTTCTAATTTATTTAGAGATGCTTCTTGTTCGCAAACGTAATTTAAATAATTTTGAAGAAGGTCAACAATTTTTTTATCAATAGTAGTTAAATTAATAAAAACACCATTGCTATTTTCATTAACAGGAATTTTATTATTAACTAAAATTCTAAGTATTTCGATTTGATGTTCCTTGGTTTGTTTTTCAATTGTATCTTTTATCTTCAATAAATCTTGATTATCACTCATTATATTATAAATAATATAATGATTGCTTTAAATTAATTCTCAATTATTAATCTAGGTTGTTTTTTTGGTTTCTTTTTTTGTTTTTTATCATTATCTACTAATTCAGCAATAACCGATATAGCAGGGTCGTTTAATTCATATCGTTGTCCTATGATTTTAATTAGTATAGGGTCATTTTCAGCTATAGAAGAGAAATATTCTGGATTTTTGTAATGATGGTCCCGTGCGATAAATATAATAAGAGGAGTAGGAGTTTCATCGAGTTCTGCACGTATTCCTGCTTTAGTAATATTTTTTGCGTAACATTTTACGAGCATGTTTTCAACAGGTAAACATATTAGACATTCAAACGTAACCTCAAAAAGAATCTTTTCTTGCTGTATTAAACCACTGGAATAAGTAATAACTTTAACTGAATTAGGTTTTATATACCCTTCAATGCAACACTTACCTTCAATTTGCCTTGCGATTTTGCTTTCAATAACTTCTTTAATATTGCTACCTATAAATTTAAGTGGAATTTCTAATTTTTTTGTGATAAGTCCGTTGGAATAAATTTTATCGTTGTTAAATCTGGCTATATCTGGCATATTATATATTAAATGGATATATTCTTATATAAATTTCAATTTTATATTTTATAAAAAAGAAACTCGTTCGGGATTAACAAACCATATTTGTTTTTTATGGTTTATTTTATTAAGATGTCGTAAAACTAGTTCTTGTAAATTACAAATTTGATTTTGATGTGTTGGTATAGTTATATCCTTTTTGGTTATTTCTTTTATTAATTTTTCTAAAATACCTATAAGATCGTTCTTTTTAGCTTGGTCGCATCTGCGTCCTTTTTCCTTAGTTTTGGTATTATCTGCGAATTTAAAAACCATTATATCTTGTTTTCTAAATGGAGTGATGTATCCATATACTTTTGATAAATTATTAGTATGAGCTTCTTTAATTTCTTTAACTTTTGAAGCGTAATTTTTTTGATATTCTGGTATGGTTTCTTTCCATTCTTTATTTTTAAATATTAAAAAGATTTGGGTCATTTTAGTGGTTTTATTGTTTAATAGAATAACGGCAGGAGTGTTTTCATGAAACATCATATGTTCTTCTAAATATGCTTTAATATCTCTGTTAAAAGAATCTAGTGTATCTAAATTGTATAAAATATTTAATAGTTTAACTTTATTATCGTATGTAAGCATATCTACGTGATGGTTCATAATATATTTTTCAATAATCTCTCTATCAATACCAATAGATTCTAAAAGTCTTACATTAAATCCACATACTTCATTCCACGTATGCTTAGATCTAATATCTTTTTGTTCTTTTATGATAAAACAAGCGTCATAGTCATCTTTTAATTTTTTTAAAATGTCGCTTGAATCATCTCTTTTTTCTTCTTCACCGTCGCCATCATCTTTGGGTGTCTTAATAGGTTTTTTTTCTTGTATATTTTTATCGGGTTTTGGTGAAATATCTAATACTATTTTGTTTCTTTTTGGAGGAATAGGGTTACCACGTTCAAATAATGATATATTATTATTTGATAATTCGGATGGTTGAAATAAATAGTAGGAACCAATGTTAATTAAGTGTCCTGGTTTATTATATCTATCATAAATAAATTCATTATTATCATTAACCATTTGGTCTAAAGCAGAATAAATTTGCATTAATGAGGATTTGTTGCGAACATTTAGATGTGAAATAAGGTCTTCCTTTTTTAGAAAATAGAATTCTTTAAATAATTGCTTTATTTTTTGAATAAGAATATCATTATTATATTTTGAAAAGTTTTCATTATAGGTGGTATTTAAAATATCAGATTCTTGTATTTCTTTTTCTTTTTTGCATACAAAATTACAACTTTCCATATAGTCGCATATATCACTAAATGGTTTATCGCCTATTTTATAAGGAACTGTATTTTGGGATGATAATAAAAGGTCATATGTTTGGTCTAGTTTTTCTTCTGTAAAGTTACCTTGTTCTTTATTTAAGAGACAATCAACTGCGTTTTGTTTTAAAAGCCTGGATACTTTACCAATTTGAATAGCCTTTTCTTCGGCTCTTCTATAAATATATAAATCAGTGGATTCAGTGTCATTGGAAAGAATAGTTCCATATAAAAATATCATTACGTTTCTTTCAATAAAGGGTAGCTGACAGTGACTTTTGGTTCTAACCGCGCGTCCAATGGTTTGTTGTATACGATTCATATTATACCAAGGTTCTAATATGTGTGTTTGTCTAATATTTTTAAAATCAAGGCCTTCTGTTCCTGCTCTAGATATTAAAACAACTTTAATATCATCACCGTTTTTATTAGAAGAATTAGTGCATGCGTTTAGTTCTCTATTATTGTTAGGACTTAGTTTTTTATCACCGGATATAATAATATATTTAAAATGACTGGAAGAGGTGGAAGATTTTAATAGGGAAGGAGTTTCACCATATCTTTTAATTCCTTGTTCTTCTAATGCTAAAGCTAAAGGAATTAATCCAGCTTCTAAATAATTCGAATAAATAAGTATAATACCGGTAGATTCTTTTATAGAATCGATAATACTATTAATTTTTGGACTATATTTTTCAATTTCACCTTCTGAAAAGATTCTACCATATTTTTCCAAAACCGCAGGTTTATATTCAAAATCTTTTTTTGATTCAGAATACGTCATTATTGATTTTAATCCTTCGGTTCCGTATAGCAGTTCTTTTTTAACCTTTTCATCAGAATCAAATTTAATGTTTGGGTATACAATGTTAAGAGATTGTACTAAAGGGGTTAATAACGTATACCCAAATGATTCAAGGGAATCAAATGTAATTGTGTCAGTCTTTATTAAAGATATAATATAATTATAAACCTTTTCTTGGTAGGTAGATGCGTTTAAGGTATATAAATCAACGTGTTGTATAGGCTGAATAATTTCTTTACCGTTTAATGTTTGATTAGGATATGTTATATTTAAAATACTTTTAGCAGGATTATATATATTAGGATATATACGGTATGGATATGTATAAGGATTTTCGCCTCTAACGTATGAAACATATCCATTAATTTTATTAACTAATAATTGTTCTCCCGTAGTTTCTCCAGTGGAGTCATTTAATTTTAAATTTCCATTTTTATCAAATACTTCGTTAATATTAATTAAAGAGCGATTGTCATTTAAATTCATTAAATTAACCAATGGTATAATTTCAGTACTATTATTAAACATAGGTGTAGCGGATAAGAAAACAAATCTTAGGTTATTTACATTCTTTGCTAAATTCATCAAGGTATCGTATATTCGTTTTGTTTTTAAATCACCAGATGTTCTAATATTATGGACTTCGTCGATGACAATTAAAGTGTTTTCTAATAAGTTATTTAATTTTTTCTTAACTAATTTTTGTTTTGTATCTTTTTTAAAAACCCCTTCAATATTTGATTTTTTAATTATGTAAGAGGCGAATTCCTCATACCCTAAGAATTTATATGAATTTTTAATAACTCTGTTAATTTGTTTAACAATGTTTTCTTTTTTCATTTTTAAAGAATTTGCGTTAATTTCTTTTAATAACTTATTACCAACACAGGATTTTAACTTCCATACACCGGTATCATTTAATAATTTTCTAGGATCAAAAATTTCTGTTTTAAAATTACCTTGAACGTTAGGAGAAGCTAAAACAAAAATAGGTTTTTTAATACCAAATTGTTTAAAATAATGCCTGGTTTCTTCCATAATTCCAACGGCGGCACATGTTTTTCCTGAACCAAGTCCGTGATACAATAATAAACTATTATAAGGAGTGTTAAATGATAAAAAGTTTCTTACAAATATTTGATGTGGTGCAAGTTCGCGATCTTCGTTACACATTTTCTCGGCCATAATTTCAACATTGGCGATATCACCTTTATATTTTGTTTCTGAAAATTCTTTTTTTTGTGCTATTTTAACTGAAAAATTAGGATCGTTTAAATTAGGATATAAATTACTATATAATTCTTCATCTTCATCTTCATCAAACATATCTCTTTCTTCGTCCTCATTTTTTTTTATTTTTATATTAAGTTGAGAATCTACAGCTAGCTGGATTTCATCCGCGTCTTCTAAAGATTTTTTTGATTTATCTAGTTTTATTAGTTTAACCTTTTTTTTTGTTTTTACTGCTTTTTTTTTTACAGGTGGTTTTTCAGGTTCCATTATATATTAGTAATATAAAGTATATTCGTTTAAAATACTTTTTATTCGTTTAATCAAATCTATTTTTTCTAAATTATACGGACGAATACTATCAATAGCATTGTCATAATTCTTCCATTCTATTTTACTTACTTCTGTTTTTTGAAAATTATTAATATCGATATTATTGTTATTTTTAAGAATCGCGATATAATATTTATGTTTATATGATTTTAAATTAGAACCAGTAAAAATTTCTTCAACTGGTATTATGTTGTGAATAATATTTATATTGTCCGTAGATATACCAGTTTCTTCTTGAAATTCTCTTCGTCCACATTCGAAATCTTTTTCATTAAAATTACGCCTACCTTTAGGAAATCCCCATTCAGGTTCTTTCCATTTGTTTGTACTAGAATTGATAAGATCAAATATAGTATATATTTCTCCATTAATACATAATCCTTTCTGTAACAATTCAAATTTGTCTTTGGATTGTTTTTGTTCCGCAAAATTATTTAATCCACCACCATTACCCCATAATTTTATCCAAAGGGTATCAAAATCGTGATTAGCTATACGTTCTTTTTCGGATTCTGTCATTTCATTTATAATATTCATAATATAACCAATATTATTGGATGGATATCGACCTCTAATAAAATCAATATATCCTAGAGTGTCTTTTCTACGAATCATTAAATATTTATGTTCTGGAGAACTTATATCAACCAATATAATTCCTATACTAGTTATGGGAGTTTTACATTGATGGAATAAATGTCCGTTTTTACCACAATTATTACAAAAATTACTATTGCTAAAATGATGGTTTCTATTCATGATGTATGTTTATTTCATTTTCTTTTTATATCATTTGATATTAATGGCTTTATCCGCAACGATATGGGGTCCTCATTATTGGTTTGTATTATTTACAATTGCATTAAATTATCCTGTAACTCCAACCAACGTGACTAAGAAAAAATATTATGATTTTATTCATAACATTCCTTTGTTTATACCGGATGAAAAAATAGGAAATAAATTTAGTAATTTACTAGACAAATTTCCTGTGTCATCATACTTAGATTCGCGGGATAGTTTTGTAAAATGGATGCATTTTATACATAATCAGGTAAATATTGCTTTAGATAAACCAGAGCAAGATTATTTTAAAAGTATAGATGATTATTACGAGCATTATAAAAAAGTAGATTTAACACCATTAGAACAATTAAAAGAACGCAAAATGATAAATACTCTTGTAATGTATGGTGTAATTGGGCTATGTATATGGTATTTGTATACTAAATTATAATTATTTAATTTAATTTAATTTAATTTTATTTTATTTTATTTTATTTTATTTTTCAAGCCAATTTATCAAAAAAATTGAACCTATAAATAGCGGTAAATAGAAGCGCAAAGGTTGAATATCTAAAACATCCATATAATAATCAGTAATTCCGAACGCTGATATATAAATCGCTACCTCTAATAGTAATTTAATTAAATTCCTAAATTTCATTATATTAGTATGATATAAAAAGATACCTATATGATATGATATAAGTAGTAAACGAGGCGTTCGCGTAACTCAGTGGTTAGAGTGTGGGTCTTATGAGCCCAAAGTCGAGGGTTCGACCCCCTCCGTGAACACAGTATTCTCTTATCAAACACCGATGGCAGAGTGGTCTAATGCGCCAGACTTAAGATCTGGTTCCTTCGGGAGCGCGGGTTCGAACCCCGCTCGGTGTATTTTCTCGTGATAGCTCAGATGGTAGAGCGACGGACTGTAGTGGTAAAAAAGTATTCCGTTGGCCGGGTGTTCGAATCACTCTCGCGAGATTTTTTAATTAATTATTTTTTTAAAATACTTAATTAAAATGTTCTTTTCTACATGCTGCGACATAAGATTCTACGCCTCCTATAACCTTTACTTGTTTTTCGCCAGTAATTCTTTTGCTAAATGCGGCTGGTTCACCGGTTGTATTACATATAGCAGTTAAAAAGGTTACCTCTTCTGCTTTTGGTAAAAGTTTTGATATAACGTCAAAGGGCTCTCTTTTAAAATCGCCATTTAACCCCGAGGCTATAACTATTTTTCCATTATTCGCCCACATATCACATATATCAGGCGCGTCGTTATAAAACTGAATTTCATCAATACATATTACATCTGCTCTCTCAATAGAAGGCATTTTGAATAAACCAGAAAGAAGTATAGCATTCAATGATTCATATTGTACGTTGTCATGAGTAACAACCTTATTTGTGTGATATCGTTGATCTTCGCCGTATTTAATAATTACGCAATTTTTTTTTGCGATTTGATATCGTCTATACAACCGTAGTAATTCGGTGGTTTTACCGGAATACATAGGTCCTAGGATCAAATGGATTCTTCCAGAATATGACATTATGATTATACTTGTATATTTTTATTTATAAAAAAATAATCAATTTTTTGATAAATTGAACCTTTAAATTACTTATAAATGTTTTTCATAAACCATGCCATCCGAAAATAAACCAATCCAGTTAGGATTATGTTGTTTAAATACTAATTTACGAGAACAAAAGCCTCCTGTTTTTGCTTCAAGAAAAATGATTATAAAATCTATACAAGAAAAAGGTATAGATGTCTTAAAAGATAAAATTATACAAAATCTAAAGGATGTATTGACTATGATGGATTGGAACGAAGAAAACGGTATAAAAGTTTTCAGACTTAGTAGTGAGATGTTTCCACATAAATCTAATCCAAGAGTTCAAAACTATTCATTTGACTTTGCTAAAAAATTACTTGGAGAGATTGGTGAAAAATCAAAAAAATATAATCAACGATTAACATTTCATCCTGGTCAGTATAATGTAGTTGGTTCACCAAATGAAACCGCGTTCAATCATACCTTAAATGATTTAAAATATCACGCGGATGTCCTTGACTTAATGAATTTGGATGATAATTCGGTTATGGTGGTGCACGGAGGCGGGATGTACGGAGACAAAGAAGCAACCAAAGATAGATGGTGTGAAAATTATATGAAATTACCTGAAAATGTTAGACGTCGATTAGTTCTTGAAAATTGTGAAAAATGCTTTTCAATTGAAGATTGTTTATATGTCTCAAATAAAATCAACATTCCTGTAGTATTTGATACACATCATTATGATTGTTATTGTAAGATGCATCCCGCTGAATGTTTTCATCCACCTGAATATTATATTCCGTTTATTCTACAAACTTGGAAAAACAAAGGAATAAAACCAAAGTTTCACGTAAGCGAACAAGGTTCTGGTAGAACAGGACATCATAGCGATTTTATAGAAAAAATACCAAACTATTTACTTGAAATTCCTAAAAAATATAACATAGACATCGATATTATGATTGAAGCTAAAATGAAAGAACAAGCGATTATTAAGTTGTATAAAAAATACCCCTTCCTAAATTGCCGCATCGATAAAAGACTTGAAATACCAGGATTTTTATGGAGTAAAAAACATTATCCCGAATGTGAATGTTGTGAAGTAAAAACACCCACAAAAATAAGAAAAAGATATAAAATTAGAATTAAAAGGAAAAATAAAATTACCAAAGGAGAAAAATAATTATAATCTAAATTTATATTAATGAAGTTTGAACTCCTTATTTTTGGAATAACAGCTTTTTTAGTAGTAAATACTTATTATGATGGAAAATATATGAAAATATTGGTTTCATGGAAAAAATATTATGAAATGGCTATGTATGCATTTTTAGGATTATCTATGTATTTATTTATTAAAAAATATCCTTCTCAAAGTAAAACCGCATTTATTCATGCAAATGATATGGTAAAGTATATGCCGATTGATAATGAAGCAAAAGAACTATTTTCACCGTTGATAGATATGACGACAAATAATATATTTACAAAAATGGTTCCGGAAGAAAATACTCCGCAATTTAAGAGAATGATGAATTCTGGAAAAGGTGCAACTAAAAGGTCTGTTAGTGAAACAAAAAAGAAATATGTTGCGTCTAGCCAAGGATGGAAATGTTCGACCTGTGGGGTTCAGTTACCAGCTTCATTTGAAGTAGACCATAAAATAAGATTAGAGCACGGTGGTTCAAATGAAGTTAGTAATTTACACGCCCAGTGTAGAAATTGCCATGGTGAAAAAACAACAATGGAAAATTTATAATACTATAATATATTAATGGATAGTACATCTAATACTTATAAAGAAAAGGATGATATGAAAGAAAAAATTATATATACTATGATACCTTTTTCAATTATAATAGTAATATTGTTTACATTAATTTTTGTTTTATATAGAACATCTCAAGCAAAGCAGTTATTAATTCAAATATTATATTTTATATTTGGAACGACAAATGAAAAATTCACCAATTGGGTAATTTCTATAATTGCTATTACATCATTTATTGGATTTTTTTATGCTTTAGCTTTTTTTCCAAAAGATTTTCAACAAATTATATTTAACAATGTTGTTTTTGAAAAAACAGGAGATTATTTTAATATTAATATAGGAGAATCTATAAATCTTACAAATGAAGATATCATGAGTAAGCTTAGTAAAGGTTTTTATTATATTTCTATTCTTGCCATATTTGTATATTTTAATTATAATCATAGTGATTCAAAATCTTATTATACGAGAATGACATTTGTAGCTGGTTTAATAATGAGTTATATATTTACTTCCATAATTATAATTTCTTTAAACTCGGTTGAAACAGGGATACAGTTTTCGACCGCGCAGTTAACTGCAATAGCAGTATCAATCGGTTTTGTATCAGCTATAATTTCAACATTTGGTTTCGATGATGTTGCGAAATTTTGGCCTGGACCGGAGTTACATTTAATATACAGAATACTACTATTTATTCCTTGTTTATATACCTATTTAATAAATTTTATAAAGGATGAAATTAATTCTACAACACCTACAAGTTTAATTATTTTAACAATAAATCTGTTAATTATTTCAACATATATTATTAGTAAAAATCACACTATTTTTACTCCGAAAACTTTATTAAACAAACCGGTTTATTTAAATAAAGAAAATACATTAACAACATATGAAAATGTAATAAGTGATAAAGATAATAAAAAATATAAAATGGCATTATCTTTTTGGAGTAATGTTAATATGGTTAGAACTAGAGATAAATCGTTTAATATTATAAATGTTACCGATAAATTTAATGTAAAATATAATGAAAAATACGATGAATTATCTATTGCGATCCATGCTTATGAAAATAACAATAAAAAAGAAACTAAAGAAATCATTTATTTAGCAAAAGATAACATGCCTTTACAGAAATGGAATAATTTTGTAATTAATTATAATTCAGGAACTTTAGATATATTTATGAATAACAAAATGATACTTTCTCAGCCGAATATAATTTTAAACACAAAACCATTATCGGTAATTACAGGAGAATATGATGGTTTAACTGGTGGTATATGTAATGTTAGAATGTTTAATCGTGAACTAAAAAAGGAAGAAATAGAAAGAATTTATAATAAATCTAAAAATAAAAATCCTCCAATTGTTTAAAAAAAAAAAATGATTATTTATATTATTTTATATATATATAAATGATCGATAAAGTAATTGGTGGCGTAGCAGCATTATTAGCTTTATACTTGATATATGTTCTATTAAAGTATTTCAAGTTCTTTGAAAACGTTCATTTAAGCGGATTAGAGAAGACTTCAACTATTTACGAGGTTGTTCCATCAAAGTGGGCTTCTAGTGGAATACCTGATCCAAATTATACATTATCAATATGGTTTTATGTATCTTCTTGGGAAGGTGATAATCAAGGTATTGATAAATACATATTTTCTAGAGAATATGATGGAACAACAAGCTCAGACGTAGAAGCATATATAGGTGCTAATACGAATGATTTAACTGTTAAATTTTTAGGTTCGGATGCTACTACTACCACGTCTTGCGTGATTAATAACGTTCCTCTTCAAAAATGGGTTCATTTAGCAGTAGCTAAATATAACAATGTAATGGATGTATATATTGATGGTAAATTAGCAAAAACATGTGCAGGGTCTGACACCGGTTCAATAACTCCCAGATTAAATAACATAAATTTGCATACTTCTAGTGGTTCCACTACTCCTCAGAGTTTTGATGGATATACTACAAATATGAAATACTTAAATAGCACATTAGGTCCTGTAGAGATTTATAATATTTATAAGAATGGATATGGTGGAAGTTGGTTGGATAGTCTTTTAGGAGGATATACAATGAGAATGAGTGTATTAAAGAACGATCAAGAAATTGCCGGCATTGGACTCGGATAAAATAATTATATATATATATAAATGGCTGAAGCACTAATTGGTACAAGCTGGCTAGCAAGAATTGCATTTATTACAGGTGTAATTATACTTTTTTATGTTATGCTAAGATTAGGATTAATTATATTGGGCTTAGTATTTGAAAAATCACGTTCTCCTATGTTATTAAAAGGTATGATAGATGGTAATGTTTCAAAAACGGTTGAACAAGACCCAACAAAAGCAGAATCCAAACCTATTTTTAGGTCTGACAATGAAAATATGGGAATAGAATATACATATTCAGTTTGGATACATTTAGATTCTGCAGAAATTAATAATAACAATACAGGCATTAAACATATATTTAATAAAGGTGATAATAATTCTACAGTTTCAAGTGATTATATGAATAACAATGGTCCTGGACTATATTTAAATGTAACAGAAAACGGCGATAATAATGAAGTAGATGTAGATTTGCAGGTGTTAGTGGATTTATTTAATAGTAGTTCAGCAAATAATGCTAATCCTATTGTGGTTAAAAATCTTACATTTGATAAATGGATTTGTATAATTCTACGAGCTCAATCAAAAACATTTGATGTTTTTATCAATGGTGTTTTAATTCACAGAGAAATATTTAGCGATATAATAAAACAAAATTACGGAAACGTCTATATGGCACAACAATTAGGAAATGGTTCAACCGGTTTTGCGGGAAAGATTTCTAACTTGAAATACTATGATAAAGCCATTGGAACTACAGAAATTGTTAATATTGTTAAAGGTGGTCCTGACCTAACCTATTTAGGAAATAATACTCTTAACACCAAACCAACTTATTTCTCAACATCTTGGTACACCTCTAATATGACTTCTTAAATATAAAAATTGAATTATAATATAAATAAATAATATATATTATAATATGATTATTCCAGTGAAATGTTTTACATGCGGAACCGTTTTAGCAGACAAATACAGGTTTTATGTGAGAGAGGTAGTAAAACGTAAAGTCGCAAACGATCAAAATTCAGAGCGCGTAGTATATTTAACCAAAGCAAATTTTGATAAAACAGTTGAAGGAGATGTAATGGATTATTTAGGTTTAAATAAGGTTTGTTGCAGACGGCATATGTTGACTCACGTAGATTTAGAATAAAATCTTTGTATTATATAAATGGGTAAAACTGGGGATTGTAAATGTTGGAAGACTAACAGATCAAAATCTTCGCTAAAAAAAAAACGTAAATCTAAAGGAGGCGGGAAGAAACGCTCCGAGAATTCTCTGAAAAAGAAATCTCGGGACAGAGGCCGCGGGGACTGCGGGAATCACGACGGAGGATCTAAAAAATATAAAAAGAAATCAAAAGAAAAAACGTATAAAAAAAAGCGTCAATGTGGCGGAAAATCTAGACGTAATCGTAGAAGTAGATCTAAAAAAACTAGAAAGTCACAAAGAGGTGGTTCTAGTTCACTAGCTCCTCAATCCTTTAATAATATGTGGAACTCTATGACCGGAACATTAGGAAATGCTTTTAATATTTATGGCGGACATCCGCAAACAACCGGACCACATTTTGCCAAAGCTATGCCTTGATTAATATTTAGAAATAATATTTTTTTCTTTAAATAATTTATAATGAATCCCACATTAAAAAAATTATATAAGGAATTATGCGAACCATCCAAGTTATATTTTGTTATTTCTATGGTAATTGTTTTAATAACAGCCGTCCAAAATGTGTTAAATCCAGTAAATAATTCTTATTGTATTGGTCCTTACAGTTGCGAAACAGAAAACACTTCAATGATTTTTGTAAGTAAATTATTATATATCTTATTCTGGACTTGGGTATTAGATACTTTATGTCGTGCTGGATATAAGAAAATTTCTTGGTTTTTAGTATTGTTACCTATTATTGTTATGTTTATCAGTATATTGTTACTTATATTTACAAATTCTACAATGTAAATATGTTATTATAATATTATAAAAATAATTTAATATTATAATATAAAATGGAGCAAGAACTAATATGGAATATTATAGATACATATTTTACAAATGAGCCACATACTTTGATTAAGCACCAATTGGATTCTTATAATTTGTTTTTTGAAAAAGAAATTTTTAAAATATTCAAAGAAAATAATCCTATTAAATTCATTAAAAATACCTATAATGAAGAGGTCAATCCTCCCGAACAAACCGGTGAATATGAAATGTCTATTTATTTTGGTGGTAAAAGTGGAGATAAATTATATTTCGGAAAACCTATAATATACGACAACAATTCGGAAGGAAAATATATGTATCCAAATGAAGCAAGGTTACGAAATATGACGTATGGTATGACAATACATTTTGATATTGAGGCAGATATAAAAATAAAAACAGGAGATTATAAAAATAAAGTTTACGAAATAGAGCATGAAACTACGATATTATTGGAAAAAATATATCTTGGAAAATTTCCTATCATGCTTCAGTCCAAATTTTGTTTATTAAACGGTTTATCGAATACTATAAAATACAATATGGGTGAATGTAAAAATGATATGGGAGGATATTTTATAGTAGATGGAAAAGAAAAATTAATTATTTCTCAGGAAAAATTTGCTAATAATATGATTATTATTAAAGACAAGGTAAATGATATATATAGCCATTCTGTCGATATTACCTCTGTATCAGAAGATGCATCAAAACCCATAAGAAAAACATCTATTCGAATAGTCGCTCCAACCCCAAGATTGAAGCAAGGAAATATAGTTGTTTTATTACCTAATGTTAGAAAACCTATACCTTTATTTATTGTTATGAGAGCATTAGGAATAGAATCTGATAAAGCAATTTTAGAACATATATTAATAGACCTAGAAAAAAATGAAAGATATTTGGATTATTTTATCCCATCAGTACACGATGCGAGTATCATATTTACCCAAGAATTAGCTCTTCAATATATTAAAACACAAACAAAGGGGAAAACAATAAGTCACGTAATGGAAATTTTAACAAACTATTTTATTCCTCATATCGGAGAACTAGAGTTAAAGAAAAAAGCATTATATATTGGATATTTAGTATTTGAATTATTAAAAGTTTACTTAAAAGAGGAACACCCAACAGATAGAGATAATTATAAATATAAAAGAATAGAAACGCCAGGAATATTAATTAAAGAATTATTTCGCGAATATTATTTAATTATGAAAAAATCATTTTTATTAGATATGGATAAAAGATATTATTATAAAAAAGGTTATAATGAATTAAATTTTATTAATTTACTGCAAGTTGAATACAAGGATTATTTCAAAACTCGTATTGTAGAAGAAGGGTTTAGAAAAGCATTTAAAGGTAATTGGGGCGCTCAAAGTCATACAAAGCGTGTAGGTGCCGT
>MDSY01125240.1_pt1 | contig 23145 bp, 21 predicted proteins | sample 811131 | NCBI WGS metagenome assembly MDSY01 (sample SAMN05326643, study PRJNA326480) | marine metagenome | isolation source: seawater | place: Atlantic Ocean: South West | collected 2010 | reverse complement strand
TCTTAAAAATGAAATTATGACCTTCATAGATTTCTTTTTTGGGCCAGATACCAAAGTTAGGTTTAGACCTTCTTATTTTCCATTCACAGAACCTTCTGCTGAAGTTGATATTGGTTATGAGATTAAGGATGGAAAAATAATAATTGGCGAAGGTAATAAGTGGCTAGAAATATTAGGATGTGGGATGGTTCATCCTAATGTTCTTAAAAATGTTAATGTAGATATTAAAAAGTACCAAGGCTATGCTTTTGGTATTGGTATAGACAGATTAGCAATGCTTAAATATGGAATTAATGATCTTAGAGCATTCTTTGAAAGTGATTATCGATGGTTAAATCATTATGGATTTGATCCTCTCGATGTACCAAGTAATTATCGAGGGTTAAGTAGATGAAAATCACATATGATTGGTTAAGAGATCATTTAAAAACAAAATTTAATGAAAATCAATTAATTGAAAAATTAACTGACATTGGTTTAGAGGTTGAAAGTGTGGGTCCTTTATCCAATGAGTTAGACAGCTTTGTAATTGCAAAAATAATTAAAACAGAAAAACACCCAGATGCAGACAGACTGAAAGTTTGTGATGTGGATATTGGATATGGTAAAATATTAAAAGTAGTTTGTGGGGCACCAAACGCCAAAGATGGATTATTGACGATATATGCACCTCCTGGTTCAGTCATACCAAAAAATAAGATGAAGCTTGTTGTCACCAAAATAAGAGGAGTTACCTCGTATGGAATGTTATGCTCAGAGTCTGAACTGAATTTATCAGAAAAAAGTGATGGTATTGCAGAATTAGAACCAGCAAAATATAGTAAAAAAATTGGAATTAGCTATTTTTCAAAAAAAAACTCTAATTTAATTGATTTATCGATAACTCCAAATAGAGCCGATTGTTTGGGGGTTAGAGGTATTGCTAAAGATCTTGCTGCCACAGGTTTTGGTAAACTTATAAAATTTAAAGAAAAAAAGATAAGTTCAAAATTAAAACAAAAAATTAGTGTAAAAATAATAAAAGATAAAGATCAGGGATGCACAACATTTGGTAGCTGCTTGATTACAAATATAAAAAATTGTGAAAGTCCCGAGTGGTTAAAAAAAAAATTAATTTCTGTAGGGCAAAAACCTATTTCAGCAGTTGTTGATATTACGAACTATGTGATGTTAGATTTAAATAGATCACTACATGCATATGATTCGGATAAAATTGACAAAGGAGTGATTGTAAAAAGTTTAAAAAAGGGTGAAAAATTTATAGCTTTAGACAATAAAGAATATACTCTTGATGAAGGCATGTGTGTAATTTCAGATAACTCAGGAGTACTGGGGTTAGGGGGGATAATAGGTGGTATTAGATCAAGCACAGAATTAGATACTAAAAACATTTTAATAGAATCTGCGTATTTTGACCCAAGATCAATTAGAAAAACATCTAAAAGTTTAAATATTGACACAGATGCCAAATTTAGATTTGAGAGAGGAATTGACCCTTTATCTATCGAGCAAGGCTTGAATAAAGCAGCAAAATTAATCAAAGACATTTGTGGTGGCGAAGTAAGTAAAATTGACATTCAAAAAATGAGTCAATTTAAAAAAAAAAAAATTAAATTTAATATAAAGTTATTTGAAAAAATATCAGGTTTTAAAATTCCAAGCAAAGAAATGGTAATGATACTAAAAAAATTAGGTTTTGAAGTTAAATCAAATATTTCTCAACTTAACCTTTTGGTCCCCTCTTGGAGGCCTGACATTAGTCAAGAAATTGATATTGTTGAGGAGATTGTTAGGATTTATGGTTATAACAAAATTAAAAATATTGATCCAATTAAATCTAGATCAAAACCAACTCTAACTAAGTCACAAAGATTATTCCATTTTTTGCAAAGATCATTAGCATCAAAAGGTTTTTTGGGAACAATTACATGGTCATTTACAGATTCAAAAATTAATGAATTTTTTATAGAAGACAATAAAACTGTAGCGATTATTAATCCAATTAGTTCTGATTTAAATGTATTGAGAAACTCAATTTTTTCTAATTTGATTATGTATTTAATTAAAAATTTAGATAGAGGGTTTAAAGATATTTCTTTGTTTGAAATAGGACCAATTTTTTATGGATCAGAACCAGGGGAGCAACAAACTGTAATTGGAGGTCTTAGAGCAGGTAAAAGTTCAAGATTGTCCTGGTTAGAAAAGTCTAGAAATCTAGACATTTTTGATGTTAAAAAGGATGTAATTCAAACTTTAGAGGAAGCTGGATTTAATCCTTCAAAATTATTTATAGATGACGAAACACCTAGCTATTATCACCCTGGCAAATCAGGAAGGGTCTTTTTAAATAAAGGCAAGGACCAGGTCGTGGCTTACTTTGGTGAAATACATCCTAATATTATTAATAAACTAGATGTTAAAACAGAGGCTTTAGTAGGTCTTGAGATTTTTGTAGATAAACTTAAACCAACTAAAAAAACTCTAAAGGATCAAAAATTAAAATATACAGTCTCAGACTTCCAAAAATCTGACAGAGACTTTGCTTTTATCATCGATAAAAATTTAAAAGTTCAGGAGTTAGTAGACATTATATTTAATGTTGACAAAGTTTTAATTAAAGAAGTAAAAATTTTTGATGTATACCAGGGAGACAATATTCCAGATGATAAAAAGTCAGTTGCTATAAGCGTTACAATTCAACCTGTAGAAAAAACTTTAAACGACCTTGATCTTGAAAAAATAAGTAGCTTAATTGTCAAATCAGTAGAAACAAAAACTGGTGCTAAAATTCGATCATAAAAAATCATGAACACCATTGATCACATTAGAAACTTTGCAATTATTGCCCACATTGATCACGGAAAGTCAACAATTGCAGATAGAATAATTCACAAATGTGGGGGCTTGACTGAGAGAGAAATGAAGGCTCAAGTTTTAGATTCAATGGATATTGAGAGGGAGCGTGGCATAACAATTAAAGCTCAAACAGTAAAATTAAATTATACATCAAAAAGTGGTAAAAATTATATTTTAAACATTATAGATACTCCTGGGCATGTCGATTTTAGTTATGAAGTAAGTAGATCTTTATATGCATGTGAAGGATCTATCTTAATTGTTGATAGTACCCAAGGAGTTGAAGCTCAAACATTAGCAAATGTTTATCAGGCCCTAGATATTAAGCATGAAATTATTCCTGTATTAAATAAAATTGATCTACCAGCATCAGACTTAGATAGAACAAAAAAACAAATCGAAGATGTTATAGGTATAGAAACTGAAGATGCTGTACCTTGTTCAGGAAAAACAGGAGAGGGAATTGATAATATTCTAGAAAAAATTATAGATTTACTACCAAGCCCAAAAGGTGATCCCAAGGCTAAACTTAAATGTTTATTAGTAGACAGTTGGTACGATACTTATCTTGGAGTTGTAATTTTAGTTAGGATTATTGATGGAAAATTAGTTAAAAATATGAAAATAAAAATGTTGTCGACAGACCAAGAATATATTGTTGAAAAGGTTGGTGTATTTACACCAAAACCAAAAGATATGAATGAATTAAATTCTGGTGAAATAGGTTTTATAACTACAGGGATAAAAGTTTTATCTGAGACTAAAGTTGGAGATACTATTTGTGATGCCACAGAATCAAAAGTGGAAGCTCTGCCTGGATTTAAACCTAGCAAACCTGTGGTATTTTGTGGACTATTTCCAGTAGATAGTTCTGAATATCAAAAGCTAAAAGATGGGCTTGCAAAATTACAATTAAACGATTCAAGTTTTTCATTTGAAGCAGAATCTTCATCTGCTCTTGGATTAGGTTTTAGATGTGGTTTTTTGGGATTGCTTCATCTGGAAATTATTACTGAAAGATTAGAGAGAGAATTTGATGTGAATTTATTAACAACTACACCTGGGGTTGTTTATAAAGTTAAAATGAACAATGGTAACGTGATAGATTTACAGAACCCTTCTAGCCTCCCAGATCCAACATTAATTCAAACTATTGAGGAGCCATGGATTAAAGCAACAGTAATTACCCCTGATCAATATTTAGGTCCAATAATTAAGCTCTGTCAGGATAAAAGAGGAATTCAGACAAATTTAACTTACTCAGGTAATAGAGCTGTTTTAAGTTACGAATTACCTTTGAATGAAGTTGTTTTTGATTTTAATGACCGCATCAAGTCTATGACAAGTGGTTATGCTAGCTTTGATTATGAGATAATAGGACACAGAGAAGGTGATCTAGTAAAATTAGGTATTTTAGTGAATAGCGAACTAGTTGATGCACTTGCTATGATGATACACAAAGATTTTGCACAAAGAACTGGCAGAGAAGTTTGTGAAAAATTAAAGGATTTAATACCTCGACATAATTTTATGATACCTGTCCAGGCAGCAATTGGAGGTAAAATAATAGCGAGAGAAACAATAAAAGGTTTCAAAAAAGATGTATTAACCAAAATTCATGGTGGAGGAGCAACTGATAGAAAAAGAAAATTATTAGAAAAACAAAAAAAAGGAAAAGCAAGAGGAAAACAGTTTGGAAAAGTTGAAATTCCACAAGAGGCTTTCATAGGAGTATTAAAAATTAATAAAGAAAAATAGATGAAAGAAAAAATATTTGATTGTGTAACCTTTTTCCAAGAAAATTTACAAATGGAATTGAGATTTAATATATTAAATGATGTAGTAGACAAATTTATAGTTTGTGAGTCAGTCTATGATCATCGAGGCAAAGAAAAAAAAATTAATTTTTCAAAACATAAATTTCCTGAGATTTTTTCAAAAATAGAACATATTATTATAACAAAAAAATTTCCTGAAAAATATACACCATGGCAAAACCAAGCTAGGCAGAGAGAATTTATTTTTGAAGGAATAAAAGATGCGGATAAAGATGATCTTATAATGTTTTCTGACCCAGATGAAATTCCTAACCCAGAAAAGCTAAAAAATTTTAATCCAAAAAAGAAATATAGTATCTTTCTTCAAGATATGTACACTTATAAATTAAATATGTACAATAAATATGAGAGTCCATGGGAAGGAACAAGAATATGTAAAAAAAAAGACCTACACTCTGTTGATTGGCTAAGAGACAAAGTATTAGCAAAAAACTTGAAATACCCTTTTTGGAGAATTGATAAAGAGAAAAATATTGATCTAATTGAGGATGGAGGCTGGCATTTTAATTATCTTTTAAAACCAGAGCAAATATCAAAAAAACTTAAAAGTCTGGCAGCTACCCAGTGGGATTGGGGTGAAAAACTTAAAAAAGAAGAATTTTTTAGTATTAAAAATATAGAAGAGAAGATTTTGCATAAAAAAGATCTTTTTAATAGAGAGCATAACTATCAAAAAATTACAGTAGATGAATCTTTTCCAAAATTTATAAGAGAAAATTTAGATAAATATAAAAGTTGGTTAATTTAATTTAATAAAATTAAATTTCTAGTTTTTGAACTTCATTACTTACGAAATCATTATATTTTGAGTGTTTAAAAAAATGACAAATCCAAATTTGATAATGCCAAACCTCAGGCTTTAAAGCCCTTAAATGATATGGAGTACATATTTTAATGTTGTTATTAATTTTATTAAATTCATTAATTGCAAGCCTTTCACCAGTATAATCGTTATATAATTCTAGTTCGTTTCCAATTGTGTCATCAAAATAAGAAAAAACCCTAGGTAAAAAAAACCTTTCATTATCATTCATCATTTTAAGTGCAGTTTTTGTAGATGAATAAAAGTCAAAATCATGAATTACGGCTCCAATTGGTGAAGGATTATGATCTTTAAAAAAATTTAAAGATGTTTCATCAATATTTCCAATAATTAATTTGGATTTTTTTAATTTATCTCTTAAATTCTTTTGATTCATAGAATAAAATCCTTTCTTCCAATGATAAGGTAAATCTCGATAGTCGACAGGCTCAGGTAGGCCTTCTCCAGTATCAAAACCATAAATATCAATTTCAATATTAAAATATTTTTCTATTTCCAGTATATGATCTTCAAGAATTAATAATCCCTGACCACCAGCAACACCGTATTCTATGACGCTTATTTTTTTGTAACCTAACTTTTTTCCTAGTTTTGCAGCATGAAAGCAAATATAGGCATATTGCATCCTTTTTAGAGCATTAATACTAAGTCTAAATTCAAAACTACCAATTTTAAGTTTTCTAATTATGGGCCTTAAGGCTTTAATATTTTTAATAAATTTCAAAAAAGTTTATATTTAAATTATTTCATTTTTTTTATACAACATTTGTAGATAATTATGTAGAAATATTAAATAGTTTTAAGATAATGAATATAAATAAAATTTTATCTAAAGAAAATCAAAATTTAGATCTTGTTGCTAAACGACACCAAGAAACGTATAATAGTGCAATACCTTTTCCAAGCATTGTAATTTCAAATTTTTTTGACGAACAATTTTTAAATCAAATTTTAAAAGAGTTTCCTGATCTATCAAAAATTGAGTCTACGCAAAAATATATGAATAAAAATGAAATTAAGTATACAAATAATAAATATAAAAATTTTCCTGAATCTATTAGGACTTTTTTTGATTTTTTAAATTCTAATTATTATTTAGAATTTTTGCAAAAAATAACTTCGATTAAAGAAAGATTAGTTAGTGACCCAGAATTAAATGGTGGTGGCCTTCATGAGATAAAAAAAGGGGGAATTTTAAAAATTCATACAGATTTTAGCAAACACCCATCTCTAAAACTAGATAGAAGAATAAATGTACTAATTTATTTAAATAAAAATTGGAAAGAAGAATATGGGGGCCATTTAGAATTGTGGGATCAAAATATGCAAGAGTGTAAGAAAAAAATATTACCAACATTTAATACAATGGTTATTTTTTCAACCAATGATTTTAGTAATCATGGACATCCTGACCCTGTAACATGTCCGCAAGGCATATCAAGAAAATCAATTGCATTATACTATTTTTCCGAAGGTAGACCATCAAGTGATTTAAATATAAACCAAATTAAAAATACAACTTACTTTAAAGATAGATTTGGTTTTAATAATGAGGTAGATAGCAAAAATCAAAAAATTAAAAACTTTATAAGGAATTTAAGATTATTTAAGTTATTAAAAGAATTTGAAAAAAAATATATTAGAACTGGAAACTCAAATAAAAAAAGAAAAAATTAATTCAGGAGAGATGGCCGAGTGGTTGAAGGCGCACGCTTGGAAAGTGTGTATGGGGGCAACTCTATCGTGGGTTCGAATCCCACTCTCTCCGCCATATTTATAATTTAAGATAGAGTTGATTAAGGCAAATTGATATAAAAATATATGACTTCATTAAAAATGTATTGTTTTTCTTTAAATAATTCAAATTTAGATAAAATTAAAAAACTCAACTATATTCCAGTTGGACTCGGAAAAGAAAATTTTAGTAAAGACTGGATTACAGATAATACAAAAGATCATATAAGTAAAAAAAATAGCTGGTATGGAGAGAACACATTTTATTATTGGCTTTGGAAAAATAATCTTGAGTCTTTTTCTGATGCTGATTGGATAGGTTTCTGTCATTACCGTCGTTTCTGGTTAAAAAGTGCTAACAACCTAAATGAAAATGATTTTAAACAATCAATTATACAAGAAGCACCAATCGAATGGAGCAATCACGAGGTTGTTCTTAGAGATGAAATTTTTGTTAATTCAACAAAATTAAGCAAGATACTAAAACATGGTAGGGCTCAACTAATGAAAAATCCTTTTGTCTTTTTATTTAAAAAGAAAATGACTGTAAAAGTTCATTATGACATGTATCACGGTCCTGGTGAGTTAGATAAAGCTATAGAATTATTAGACAATGAAAATAGAGAAGATTTTAGGAATTGGGTAAATACTTCACAGTCATTCAATGCAAACAATGTTTTCATTTGCAGGTCACCTACGCTTTATAATGATTATTGTAAGTCTTTATTTCAATGGTTAGAAAAATGTGAAACTTTATTTGGGTTTGATCCTAACAGATCATATAGCAGAATAAGGGTATATGCATTTTTGTCAGAGAGATACCTCAGTTATTGGTTTAAAAAGAATTCTAATTATATAGAATGCCCGATGAATTTTCATGACATTACAAATGATAAAATTAATTTTTAATATTAATAAATGAAAAAAAAAATCTTTTTATCTGGTGTAGGTGGCATGTTGGGTGAAGCTTTTTATGAAGTATTTTCCAAAAAATACACACTAAAATGTACTGATAAAGATGTGAATGAAGATTGGCTAGAGTACTTAGATTTTTGCGATTCAGAAAAATATAAACTAACTGTAGACAATTTTTCGCCAGATTATCTATTCCACATTGGAGCGTTTACAGATTTAGAATATTGTGAAAATAACCAGCAAGCTACATTTGAAACAAACACAGAGTCGGTTAAAACAGCAGTAAAAATATCTAATAATTTAAACATACCTTTGCTTTATATAAGTACTGCAGGGATATTTGATGGTTTAAAAGAATTTTATGATGAAAACGACGAACCAAAACCAATGGGAATTTATGCAATATCCAAATATGAAGCAGAAAAATTTGTAGTCCAAAATAGTAAAAAATTTATTATATGTAGGGCAGGCTGGATGATGGGTGGTGGTCCAAAAAAAGATAAAAAATTTGTTAAAAAAATACTTCAGCAAATAAAGGATGGTAAAAAAGAATTATTTATTGTTGATGATAAATTTGGAACCCCAACGTATACAAATGATTTTGCTAAAAATACACTAGCCTTGATAGAGAGTGACAATTTTGGGTTATATAATATGGCATGTGAAGGGAATACAAGTAGATTAGAAGTAACAGAAGAGATTTTAAAAATCTTAAATTTAAGTAAAAAAATTAAAATCAATAAAGTAAAATCAGAATATTTTTCAAAAACTTTTTTTGCTAAAAGGCCAAATTGCGAAAACTTATTAAATAAAAAATTAAATGATAAAAAACTTAATTTAATGAGACCTTGGAAAGAAACTTTAAAAGAATATTTAAAAAGTGCTTATTCAAATTATTTGTAATGAAAATTGTTAAAAAAATTGCACCAAAAATTAATGCATATTTTAGAAACTTAAGGTTTTCACATTATATAAAATTTAAATCACCAAAAACAAAATTAGTTGATTTGAAATTATTCAATAAAGATTATTTAAACAAAAATAATATCTTAACTCAAATAATGAATGATTATGGAAGTGATAAAGGAAGTACACATCATAACTATACTGATTTTTATCATTTTTTATTTGAAAATTTAAGAAATAAAAAATTGAATATTTTCGAAGTGGGATTGGGTTCAATTGATCCCAATTTTTCTTTTAATATGACACTAGTACAAAAAAATTCTCCTTTATGTTCATTGAAAAGCTGGAAAGAGTACTTTTCAAATTCACAAATTTTTGGAGCCGATATAGACACCAGTATTTTAGATAACGAAGAAAGAATAAAAACTTTTTTTGTAGATATGCTTTCAAAAGATACTATTTTTCTTATGTGGAAAAAGATTAATCAGAAAATGGATATAATCATTGATGATGGTTTCCATTCATTTGAAGCTAATACAACGTTTTTTGAAAATTCTATTGATCACCTTAATGATAATGGGATCTACATAATAGAAGATGTTCACAGAAACCCGAGTACTATAAAAAAATATGTTAATTACTTTAACAAAAAAAAGATACTGTGGCAGTTTGTAGATATTAAAAATCTAAATAATGTTAGAGACAACTGTTTAATATTAATTAAAAAGAATATTTAATATTTAAAATCTAGGAATTTTAATCCCATCTTATCTTTATCAGAAAGAATTGGATTTTTTACTGGCCATTTAATATTAAGAATATCATCATTCCATTTTATAGTAGTTTCACTAGATCTATTTCTGTAATTTGTACATTTATAATAAACAGCACAATTTTTTGATAAGCATAAAAATCCATGTGCAAAATTTTCTGGCACAAAAAGAGAAAAATCAGAATTTTGTGAAATTTCAATAGAAAAATGTTTTCCATAAGTAGAAGAATTTTTTCTAAGATCTACTACGACATCTAAAATTTTACCTTGAACAACACTTATAAATTTTGCCTGACTTTTTTTGGTTTGTAAATGCAATCCTCTCAAGGTGTTCTTTTTTGAATATGAAAAACAATCAAAAACAAATTTTTTTTTTAAAACATTCTTTTTTTCTATTTCTCTAAAAAAACCTCTTTTATCACTAAAAACTTTAGATTTTACTAAAACAAGGTCTTTTAATTTTGTTTTAATTATTTTCATTGTAAAACATATTTATAATTTTTTTTTCTATTCCTTTATCAGATTTCCATCTCATTAAAACTTTTAATTTTGTTTTTTTTATTTTTTCAATTTTATAATTCAAATATTTAATTTTCAGTTTTCTTTTTAAAATTTTATTAATTTTAAAAATTAAATTTGAAATTTTAATATTATTTTTTTGGCTTAAACAATAAGATCCACTTTTAACGTTATTTTTTAAAATAATATAAATTGCATTAATTAAATCATTAACATGAATTATGTTTAATTCTAATTTATTTGAATTAACCTTTGTTACTATATTTTTTTTATAATTAGAAAATAATACTGGAATCAGTTTTTTTCTTTGATCTTTTTCAGCAAAACTTTCATAAAATTTTAAATTATAAAATTTAACATTCTTATAAGTGGATGTATAAAAATTTAATATCATTTCAAAAGCAGATTTAGTAGATGCATAAAAATTTTTTGGAGTATGATTTTCCCCATCGGTGTGTTGCATCATAGTCCCAAAATTAATAATTTTTTTAACTTTTGAACATACTAAATCAAGAACTATGGTTGGAAATTCAATATTAGAGTCTGTAAATTTTAAAATATCTTTATGATTGTGAGTATTTTTATACAGTGTGGCAAAATTTATAAAATAATCAATTTTTTCATGTTTTAACTTTTGTTCAATTTCACTATTATTTTTAAAAAAAATTGATTTATATGTATTGGCATACTTTTTCCTTAAAAAATTCAAATTTTTATTAGATTTATTTTTAAGTCGCAAAATATCAATTACCTTATATCCTTTGCTTAAGGCACTTTCTAAAAAAAACTTACCTAAGAAACCTGATGAGCCAGTGATAAAAATTATTTTTTTTTCCAAATTACAATTTTCTTAAATAATTACTATATTCATTATTCCCATAAAACTTCAAATTTTGTATAATATTTTTTTTAGTAATCCATTTTTTGGATAAAGCTATTTCTTCTAAGCAAGCAATCTTAATTCCTTGAACCTTCTCAATAGACCTAACATAATTAGAAACATTAGTTAAATCCTCTATTTTACCGGCGTCAGACCAAATTGCCCCTCTTCCTATTAGTTCAAAATTTAATTTTTTAGTTTTTTTATATTCTTTAATTAGGTCAGTGATTTCTAATTCTCCTCTCTTTGAAGGTTTTAGTTTGCTAGCATATTTTGAAACATGCTTATCAAAAAAATACAAACCCGTAATTGCATTTTTAGATATAAATTTTTTGGGTTTTTCAACAATTTTGTGGATTTTATTTTTTTTAATTTTCGCAACTCCATAATTTTCAGGTTCAGTTACTTCTTTTAAAAAAATAGTAGCTCCAGTTTTATGTTTTGACGATTTTTCTAGTTTTTGAGTTAAACTTTGACCATAAAAGAAATTATCACCAAGAATTAAAGCAACATTGTCACTACCAATAAATGACTTACCTAAGTTGAATGCATCTGGCAGACCCCTAGGCTTAAGTTGAATTTTATAAATAATTTTAATACCATATTTAGACCCGTCTCCTAATAAACTCTTGAAATTATCAATTTGACCAGGATTAACGATTAATAAAATATTTCTTATGTTAGCCAACATCATTACTGACAGTGGATAAAATATCATAGGTTTATCGTGAATAGGTAAAAGCTGTTTATTAACAGCTTTAGTTAATGGACTTAGCCGAGTGCCAGAACCACCTGCAAGAATAATACCTTTTTTAATCATTAAAATTTGTTTGCATATACATATATTAATTCTTATCTATTTAAAAAGCTTAATTTATGTTATTATAAATCTTTCCATAAATGAAAAATAATAATTATCAAGCAGATTCAATTAAGGTCTTAAAAGGTCTGGAAGCAGTCAGAAAAAGACCCGGTATGTATATTGGTGATACCGATGATGGCACAGGTTTGCATCATATGGTTTATGAAGTTGTTGATAACTCAATAGATGAAGCGCTTGCTGGATATTGTAAGATCATAAAAGTTCAAATCAATTCCGATGGAACAGTAACAGTTAAAGATGATGGACGAGGTATCCCAGTGGATATGCACAAGGGTGAAAAAAAATCTGCTGCCGAGGTAATCATGACACAATTACATGCGGGTGGAAAATTTGACCACGATTCTTATAAAGTTTCAGGTGGACTACATGGGGTAGGTGTCTCAGTAGTGAATGCATTATCTGAAAAACTTAAACTAGAAATTAATAGAGATGGCAAAAAACATTATATTGAATTTAATAATGGTGAAGCAAAAGCACCACTTAAAGTAATAGGAAAATCTCAAGAAACAGGAACACAAATAACTTTTTTTCCCTCAAAAGAAATTTTTTCTTCCATAAAATTTACAGGCAGCATCCTTATTAAGAGAATGAGAGAGTTAGCTTTCTTAAACAAAGGTATTAAAATTATTTTTACTGACCTTAGCCAGAAAAAAGAAAAAACCCAAGAATTTAGATTCGAAGGAGGTGTTATAGAATTTGTTGATTTTTTAGATGAAAAAAGAGAAAAACTTCAAAATAAAAGTGGAAATGAACTTTTTAAAAAGCCCCTCTATATTGAGGGAAAAAAAGACAATGTAGAAATTGAATGTTCTTTAAAATGGAACGCAGGTTATTCGGAAGACGTTCTTCCTTATACTAATAACATTTATCAAAAAGATGGAGGAACACATTTACTTGGTTTTAGAAGTGCCTTAACAAGAATTATAAATAAATATGCTAATGAAAATAATCTTTTAAAGAAAAATAAATTAGCAATATCTGGGGATGATATAAAAGAGGGTCTAACTTGTGTGTTATCTACAAAAATTCCTGATCCAAAATTTTCATCTCAAACCAAAGATAAATTAGTTTCTTCAGAAATAAGAATCATTGTAGAAACAGTTATTAATGAAAAATTATCAATTTGGTTTGATCAAAACCCTTCAATTGCAAAAGTTATACTTTCAAAAGTTATTCAAGCAGCATTGGCAAGAGATGTTGCAAGAAAAGCAAGAGAAAATGTTAGAAGAAAAGGTGCACTTGAGCTTAGTGGCCTTCCTGGAAAATTAGCAGACTGTCAAATTGGAAAGCAAGAGGGGACAGAGTTATTTATTGTTGAGGGAGATTCTGCTGGTGGATCTGCAAAACAAGGAAGAAATAGATCTAATCAAGCTGTATTACCTTTGAGAGGAAAAATTTTAAATACTTATGTAGAAGACGTTCAATCAAAAAAAAATAAAAAAAATGATGGAAGTGAACAGAGAACTAAAGCTTTATCAAAAATGATTTCCTCTAATGAAATTGTAACACTGATAAATGCGCTGGGTTTAGATCCAAAAATGCAAGAAATTGATTTAAAAGACTTAAGATACGGCAAAATTATTATTATGACTGATGCTGATGTTGATGGCTCTCATATTAGAGCATTGTTATTAACATTCTTTAACAACAAACCATTTAATAAACTAATAGAACATGGGCATATCTATTTAGCTCAACCACCACTTTTTAAGATAAACAAAGGATCCAAAGGTATTTATATTAAAGATGAAAAAGGGTTGGAAGATTATATTATTAATAATAATAAAGACTTAAAAAAGATGAAGAGGGGATCCAAAGATTTTATTAAAGAGCTAGATGTAGAAAAATCAAAAATGAACATCCAAAGATTTAAAGGTCTGGGAGAAATGAACCCTGAAGAGCTTTGGAATACAACACTTGATCCAGAAACAAGAAATTTATTACAAGTTAAGTATTCTAAGGATTTAAATAAAGATCAAAATTTAATTCATACATTGATGGGTAATGACGTTGCTTTGAGAAAAGATTTTATAATTACTAATGCAATTAATGTACAAAATTTAGATATTTAAAAATGAAGTTTTTCGAAACTTCAAAATATTATTCTTTAAAAAAGTCAACTTACATAAGTTTAAGATGGATAGGTATAGCTGGACAGTTAATATCAGTAAACTTTGTATTTTTCTTTTTAAATTTTGATTTTGATTTTATTTATTCAAATTTAATAATAGCTATTGGTATTTTGAGTAATTTATATCTAATTTACTTTTATAAAAAGACTCAATTATCTGATAGATCTGCCATTATCTTTTTAGCTATTGATATATTTCAATTAAGTTTCTTACTGTTTTTAACAGGAGGTATTAAAAATCCATTTTCAATATTTCTATTAATCCCAAGCGTTTTTTCTTCATCTAATTTAAGTCTGAGGACAAATTCGTTAATTGTTATTTTAACAATAGTATCAATTATTTTGCTTACATTTTACTCATTAGATTTACCAAAACCTATCAATAACCATTTTCATGTGAGTTCTTATTATTACTTTTCAATACCAGTTGCATTGGTTATAGCTCTAATTTTTTTGAATTATTTTTCTATGACATTTGGAACTCAATTTCGCCTGAGGAAAGATGCTTTAGCGAAAATGGAAGAAGTAATGGCCAAAGAACATGAGCTTCTTTCATTAGGAGGTCAGGCTGCCGCTGCTGCTCATTCTTTAGGTACACCACTTTCAACAATTAAAATAATTACCCAAGAGCTTACAGATCAATTTAAAGGTCAAAAGGATATTGAGAAAGATTTTGAATTGTTATCAAGTCAAGTCGAAAGATGTAATGAAATTTTAAAACGTTTAAGTTTAAATCCAGTAGAAGAAGATAATTTTATTGATATAGAGTCAACCATGAAAGAGTATCTTAATGAAATAATTTCTTCTTTTAGAGAGATTAGCAATAAAAAATTCATTTTTAATTGTGAATTAGATAAAAATAGTAAAAAAATTACAAAATCAATTGAGATAGTTTATGGTTTAAGAAATTTTATTGGAAATGCTAATAAATTTTCGAATAAACAAATTTATATTAATCTTAAAAGTGACAATGAAATTACAGAAATATCAATTGCAGATGATGGTCCTGGTTATTCTAGAAGTGTTTTGTCAAAAATTGGAGAACCATACTTAAAATCGAATGAAATTGAAAAAAAATCAGTTACAGGCTTAGGATTAGGAGTCTTTATTGGAAAAACTTTATTAGAAAAAAATTTTGCAAATATTGATTTTAGTAACTCCAAAACTAGAGGTGGTGCAAAAGTAGTTTTGAGATGGAGAAATAAAAATTTATTTAATATTTAATGTAATTTTTTTTTTGCATCAAATAACGAGCTTAATTGAGAGATCATCACGTCTCCTAACTCATTAACATCAGTTATTTTTATTGCTTTATTGTAGTATCTTGACACATCATGCCCAATACCTATAGCTAAAATTTCTATTTCAGTTTTGTCTTCTATAAATTTGACCATTTTTTTTAAATGTTTTTCTAAGAAATCACCAGAATTCACTGACAAAGTTGAGTCATCAACTGGAGCTCCATCTGAAATTACCATTAATATTTTTCTTTCCTCTTTTCGTTTTTTTAATCTGCTAAATGCCCAAGAAATTGCTTCTCCATCAATATTTTCTTTTAATAAACCCTCTTTAAGCATTAATCCTAAATTTTTTTTTGATTGTCTCCAGTGTGTATCGGCTCCTTTATAGATTATGTGTCTCAAATCGTTTAATCTACCAGGAGCTTTTAATTTTGTCTGTCTGTTCCAAAGTTCTCTACTTTGTCCCCCTTTCCAATTTTTTGTAGTAAAACCTAAAATTTCAACTTTAACGGAACATCGTTCTAAAGTTCTTGAGAGAATATCTGCACATATCGCTGCAATAGTAATGGGCCTACCTCTCATGGAGCCAGAATTATCAATAAGTAAAGTAACAACTGTATCTTTAAAATCTAAATCTTTTTCTTTTTTAAATGAAAGAGAATTGTAAGGATCCATAATAATTCTAGGAAGTTTAGAGCTGTCTAATAAACCCTCCTCAAGATCAAATTCCCAAGATCTATTTTGTTTTGCCAACAGTTGTCTTTGAAGTTTGTTTGCAAGTTTTGTAATTATATCCTGAAAACCTATCATTTGATGGTCTAGTGTTTTTCTAAGTTTATTTATTTCATCAGCATTTTCTAAATTTTCTGCTTTGATAATCTCATCAAATTGAGAAGAAAAAATCTTATACTCTAAATTTAAATTATCAATTTTTTTTTTTTGAATAGCTTGTTCAGAATTTTTTTTATCTGTTTCAGAATCTGCTAATTGTTCGTCTATTTTATGTTCATCAATATTATAATCAGAGTCTAAACTTGCTTGGGATTCTTGTTCTGAATTTTGTTCTTTTTCACTATCTGAGTTGTTTTCTTCATCATCATCTGATGAGTCATTTGGATTTTCTTCTTGATTCTCCTCTTTAGCTTCCTCCTTATCTTCAGTTTGAAAAACATCCATTTCTTGAAGAATTTGAGAAAAACGTGAACCATACATATTTTGATTTTCCACGCTATCTTTCAAAAATTTTACATGCTTATTTATTGATTCATCAAAATCTTTTTCCCAAAAATTGAGAATTTTAGATGACAAAGTGCTTAATTCTATATCATGAAAATTTTTAAGCATGTATAATTCAAATGCTTCAGCAATAGTGACATCCTCTTTTGATTTAAGCTGATCTCTATTTTTTAATTTAATAACTTGACTGTAATTTTCTTTAAAATTTTTTTTTATTCCTTTTAACATTCTACCACCTAAAGTTTCATACCTTATTTTTTCTGCTATTGCATAAAGTGATTTACAAGATGAATTAGAGGGTGAGTTTTTTTTGTATATTAAAGTATTAGAAAATTTTTTTTTTAGCGCAGCAGAATCTGACTCAGCTCTAGCTCTAATAAAGTCACTCTTACTATTTAATTTGTCTAACTCTAAAAAACTAAATTTTTCTGAATTACTATTATTTTTTTTACCTTTATCAATTTCCAGGTCATCAGATATTACTCTAATTGTTGATGATAATGCCTGCCTGAGTTTTTCTTTTAGATCAGTTTCTTTATTGCTCATTTAAGTTGAATATTTACCAATGACTCTTGTAATTCTTCCCCAAAACATCTTTGGTAATATTCTGCAATTGTATTCTTTTCCATTTCATCACATTTATTTAAAAAGGTAACTCTAAAAGCATAACCTGTATCTTTAAATATTTCTGTATTATCTGCCCAATGCAAAACTGTTCTAGGACTCATTACAGTTGATATATCACCAGCAACAAAACCTTTTCTAGTAAGAGAAGCAACCTTAATCATATTTGCAACTGTTTCTTTGCCTTTTGTGTTATTAAGTGACTTACTTTTTGATAAAACAATTTCCATTTCCTTTTCTAAAGCCAGATAGTTTAAAGTTGTTACAATATTCCATCTATCCATTTGCCCTTGATTAATTTGTTGAGTTCCATGGTATAAGCCAGTTGTATCTCCCAAACCAATTGTATTAGATGTTGCAAAAAGTCTAAAAAATTTATTTTGTTTTATTACTTTATTTTTATCAAGCAGTGTAAAGTTTCCCTCTGCTTCAAGAACTCTTTGGATAACAAACATAACATCAGGCCTTCCTGCATCATATTCATCAAATACTAACGCAACTGGGTTTTGAATTGACCAAGGTAATATACCTTCATTAAATTGAGTCACTTGTTTACCCTCTTTTAAAACTATTGCATCTTTTCCAATCAAATCAATTCGACTTATATGACTATCTAAATTTACTCTTATACAGGGCCAGTTAAGCCTAGCAGCAATTTGTTCAATATGTGTAGATTTTCCTGTTCCATGGTAACCTTGAACCAAAACTCTTTTATTAAACGCAAATCCTGAAATAATTGCAAGAGTTGTATCTCGATCAAATTTATATGCTTTATCTATTTCAGGAACATACTCATTTTTTTTTGAAAAAGCATTAACTTCCATATTAGTTTCGATTCCAAAAGTTTGTTTTATGGAAATTTTTATATCAGGTTGGATGTTTAAATTAGGTGTCAATTTTTTCTCTATAAGTTTTTTTTAATTGTGTGTATGCCAAAGTAATTAATTTTAGTTTTTCTTCATATTTTGTATTACCAGAATTCATATCAGGGTGAAATTTTTTAACAAGTATTTTGAATTTGTCCTGTATTTTTTTCCACTTTAAGCCCACTGAAATTCCCAATATACCAAAAGCTTTAATATCTTTATGATCAAATTTAAATTGACGCATATGATTATATTCACCTTTAATTTTGTCGTTATCGAGTTCGTCTCTTAATGTGTTATTCCACAAGACTTTGAAAAAATTATCTGATGAACTGAAACTTTGAGTAGGTTTATGCCAAATCATATCAGATTTTAAAAAATTCATTACCTGATCATCATCCATTCCTGAAAAATAATTCCAATTTTTATTGAACTCTTTGACATGCTCCAAACAAAGCATACGATATTTTTTACTGTTATCTTTTTCAATGGGGGCTCTATATTCACCATTTTTATTACATTTATTCCAGTCGCAAATATTTTTCATGATATATAATAAGTAATATTTATGAATATAAACGAATTAATTGCAATCATAAAAAAAAAATTACAAATCAGTATCATAATTGAAAAGATAATAATTGAAGATAAATCATTTTTACATAAAAAACATGCGGGATATCAAGAAGGAAAATTTCATTTAAAAATAGAAATTTACTCAAAAGAATTAAAAAGATTAAATAAGATTGAAAGTACTAAAAAAATTTACAAAATTTTAGACCGAGAATTAAAAAAATTTATTCATTCAATACAGATATCAGTTCATTAATTCCTGTTTCAGAAATAATTTGATACTTTTTAATGTAAATTGTCCGTTTATTAACGTTGAACCAATATTTTTTAATAAAATTAAATTTATTAGATTGGAACTATTTTTTTTATCTTTAATCATAAATGACAGAATTTTATTTAGATCTTTTAAAGAAAAAAACATTTTAATTTTGTGAGGTAAATTTAATTTATGAATATGATTAAGAATTGACTCATAATCTTTTTTTTTTAAGTATTTTTTTTTTAAGCTAAATTTTAAAGCCATGTTCATTCCTAAAATTACGGCCTCACCATGATTTAGTTTATTTGAATATCCTAAACTGGCTTCAAAAGCATGTGCAAATGTATGGCCAAAATTTAAAACTTTTCTAATGTCTTTTTCTTTTTCATCTTGTTCCACAACTAATTTTTTAACTTTACAACTTTCAAAAATAGCTTTTTCAATAAATGGTGATTTAAGTTTTAGAATATTTTTTGAGTTAAGACTTAAATAATTATAGAATGTTCTGTTCTTAATAATAGCATGTTTTAAAATTTCACCATATCCACATGTAATTTCTCTATCAGGTAATGTTTTTAGTAATAAAGTATCACTAATAACTAATTTTGGTTGGTAAAAACTCCCAATCAAATTTTTCCCTTGATTAGTATTTACCCCAGTTTTACCACCAACTGAGGAGTCTACCTGAGATAATAAAGTTGTAGGAATATTTATAAATTGCAAACCTCTTTTAAATAAACTAGCTGCAAATCCACTTACATCACCTGTGATTCCTCCCCCAACTGAAATTAGGCAATCCTGCCTTGAAAAATTTTTATCAATTAAAATTTTTAGTATTTTAGATACATTTTTTTGGTTTTTATTTCTTTCACTAGCACTAAAATAATATTTAATAATTTTTTTTCTTTTTAGAGACCTGGTTAATTTAAGAACATGATCTTTTGGGATATTTTTGTCTATCACCAATAGACACTGATTAAAACTTATCGAATTTTCATTTAAAAAATAAGAAATTTTTTTGATTAAGTTTGACCCTATAATTATAGGGTATGTTTCAGATTTAGTTTTAATTTTAAGTTTAATTATTTTCACAAATATCTAATATTTTATTAACAATTTCATTTTTTGTAAGATTTTCACAATTAATTTTATATAGCGCTTTTGAATAGAAGTTAGAACGATTATTTATTAGTTCATTTAACTCCTTTTTTGAAGATTTAAAAGCAACAGGTCTTTTTGTACTATTTTTTATCCTATCCACCAAAGTTTTTGGATCCCAGCTCAACCAAAATGAAATATGATTTTTTAAAACTTCTTTTTTGACATTTTGATTAAGAAATGTTCCACCACCCAAAGAAACAACACTAGTATTTTTTTTAAGCATTTTTAAAGTAATTTGTTCCTCTAACTCTCTAAAATAAATTTCTCCTTTAGTCTCAAAAATTCTAGGAATCTTCATTCCTACCTCTTTTTCTATTTCTTTATCCGTGTCTATAAAATTTATATTTAATTTCCTTGAAACAATTAAGCCAATAGAGGTCTTGCCTGAGCCCATCATTCCTAAAAAAACTAGGTTTTTTTTTGATTTCATAAGTTTCTATATTGAAAAAACACAAATATGTCTTAATTTGAAATTAATTAACGATATATGCAATTTATAAAAAAAACAAGTTATGGAAGAAGCATTCTAGGATTAACAATAAAATTAAGTTTATTTTTTATTGTAATCTTTGGAATTATTTTTCTACTTAATACCATAGATTTTCCTACCCCAAAAAAAGAAATAGAAAAAATTATCTCTAATGAAAACTTCAAAATTGTTAAATAAACAATTTTTATCAATTATAGCCTTTACCTTGTTTTTAGGATTGAATTCTTATTCTGAAGAACAACCTGTTGATATATGGAATCTTGATAAGAAAAAAATAAAAGAAACATCTTCAAATGTCACTCCTGTAGATAATAATGAAAATGGTAATCAAACCAGTGAGTCAGATATTTATAAGATGCAAGCTCAAAAAGAAAAAGAAACAGGTGAAATAAAGATGGAAGAGGCGTCAAACTCAAATGCAACAAAAATTGTAGGACTTTATGATCCAGAAGATTATGATTTAAAGATCGATATGTGGGCTAATTCTGATGGCGACCAACTAAAAAATCTTTTTTCAAATTTAACAAAATTAGATTTATCAACTGATGCTGCAGACTTAATGAATATTTCATTATTAACAAATGCTTACTATCCAAGTAGAAATATATCAGAAAAAGAATTTTTAAAAATAAAATCTGATTGGCTAATTAAAAATAAAGATTTCAATCTTATTGAAGAATATCTGATCAAAAATCAAATTTTTGATTTGCACCCTAAACTAACTAGACACATAATAGATCAATATTTATCTATGTCGAATGTCAGCAAAGCTTGCAATATATTTTCACAAAATTCACAACAAATTAATGACGAATATTTATCTAAATTTAATCTTTACTGCCTTATAAGCCAAGGTAAAAAAGAAGAAGCTCAATTAATATTAGATTTAAAAAAAGAGCTAGGATTTAAAGATGATTATTTTGAAAAAAAACTGAGTTATTTGCTGGGATATACAAAAAAGGCTGATGACTCAATTTCTGAAAAAAGCATCTTAGATTTTCATTTAGCTCATAGAGTTAATCAAGAATTTTATTTTGAACCAAAGGAAGATACAAACAAACTAATATGGAAGTATTTAGCTTCATCGAATTTGTTGTATCAAATTAATGAAATTAAAATAACAGAAATAAATAAAATTTCATTAATTGAAAAAGCAACAAATGATAAAAATTATCCTGAAAAAGATTTATTTGAAATATATAAAAGATTTCAATTTAATATTAATCAGCTTTTAAATGCTGAAGATGCTTACAAAACCTTGGTTGGAGTTGAAGCAAGGGCATTAGTTTATCAAAGAATACTATTGGAGTCAGAAATCAGCAAAAAAATTGCATTAATTTCAGTTTTAAAAGATTTGTTTGATAAAGATAATCTTTTGAATGTTTTTGATCAAGAATTGAAGCAACTTCTAAAAGATCTAGACTCACAAAAAATTCCACCAAATTATACAACTTTTTATATTACTTATCTAAAGGATACTGAAAAAAAAGAAAAAAATATTAAATATAATAATGATGTATTGCACCAATCTAAATTAATAAATTATTTTAATGGTGATTATACAGAGGTAAAAATACAAAAAGATTTAAATAATTTTTTAAAAAAAATAAAAAAAAACAAAAAATATTTTTTATCTAAAAAAGATATCATTTTTATAGAATCTATTAGATCGGATGGTGTTGAAATTTCAAAAAAATATGATGAATTATATGAGGTCAAGGACTCCGAAATACCTACGGATATTCAAATAATGGTTAATAACAATGAAACTGGTGCCACAATACTGAGAATAATCCAAGTAATTGGACAGGATAATTTAGAAGCTCTGGATGAAGATACTTTATATTTTATTATTAGTGCACTTAATCAATTAAATATTGATTACATTAGAAATAAAATTTTATTGAAAGTTCTACCTTTAAAAGTTTAAAAATTATATTAAAGTATAACTGTTATGGCAGTTAAAAAAATTCTAATAGAACCTAATCAGATTTTAAGACAAATTTCTAAACCAGTAGAAAAAGTAGGTCAGGAAGAGCATCAATTGATGGATGACATGTTACAAACTATGTACTCTGCAAATGGAATAGGTCTTGCGGCAATCCAAATCGGTGTTCCTAAAAGAATTATTGTGATGGATATAACCAAAGATGATAATAAAAAGGAACCAAGATATTTTGTAAACCCAATCATAAAAAACAAAGATATTTCAAAGGTTACTTATGAAGAAGGCTGTCTTTCGGTCCCAAATCAGTTTGCTGAAATAGATAGACCAAAAAAATGTGAAGTAGAATATTTAGATTATAATGGGAAAAAACAATTACTAAAAGCAGATGGATTATTAGCAACATGCATACAACATGAAATGGATCATTTAGAGGGAATATTATTTATTGATTATTTATCAAAATTAAAAAGATCAATGATTATAAAAAAAC
>MDSY01115475.1_pt1 | contig 23149 bp, 23 predicted proteins | sample 811131 | NCBI WGS metagenome assembly MDSY01 (sample SAMN05326643, study PRJNA326480) | marine metagenome | isolation source: seawater | place: Atlantic Ocean: South West | collected 2010 | reverse complement strand
TTAGCCACCACTATGGCTGAACTGCAGTTCTATGATCCGGAGAATCCAAAGCAGCTTTTAACCCGCATGCGTAGATTGTTTAATCGCGTCCGCATGGACCAAATGGAAGTTTCCATACTTCGTGGTCTGTTGTCAGCGGTGCAGCGTAAAATCACCAAATAACATGGTGAATGTTATTTGAATGGTTGTTGGAGAGAATGCTTGAGAGGTCGCTAGAGGCCTTGGTTTAGCCTGCAAAAGGCCCGTTTACTCGAGCATTTAGAGCATAGTCACTTACTTGACTAAAATAGTCGGGTATTGGATAATTCTCCTCTGACTGAAATAGGTAGCAATGATGCGACTGACAACCAAGGGGCGATATGCGGTAACCGCAATGCTGGATCTCACCATCCACTGCGATGATAAGCCCGTGTCACTGTCGGAAATTTCTCAGCGACAATCCATTTCACTCTCGTACCTCGAGCAGCTTTTCTCAAAGTTACGACAGTCTGAACTGGTGACCAGTGTGCGTGGACCCGGCGGTGGATACCGTTTAGGCCGGGCCAGCGGCAATATCTTTATCGCGGAAATCATCGACGCAGTAAATGAGTCGGTTGATACCACCAACTGTCAGGGCAAAGGTGATTGTCAGGGTGGTGAAATTTGTTTGACCCATTCCCTATGGGATCAGTTGAGTCATGAAATACATACGTTTTTAAACGCGATATCGCTGGCTGACTTAGTGGCCCGCCGCGATGTAAAGGGTATTGCTGATCGACAGGTTGAGCAGTTATTAATTTTAAATGAAAGTCCGCAGGCCGGTGCCTGCTGAAAATGGAGTAATAAATGAGTCTTCCAATTTATCTCGACTACGCGGCAACCACACCGGTTGATCCTGCAGTTGCAGACAAAATGATGCAGTACCTGACCCCTTCGGGTCACTTCGGAAATCCCGCGTCGCGCTCTCATACCTTTGGTTGGGAAGCGGAAGCCGCGGTAGAAGACGCCCGTGAAGAAGTCGCCAAAATGATTGGTGCTGATCCCCGCGAGATCGTCTGGACCTCTGGCGCCACAGAAGCCAACAACCTCGGCATTAAAGGTTGCGCACATTTCAATCAGCGCAAAGGCAAGCACGTGATCACCTCGCGCATCGAACATAAAGCGGTTTTGGATACCTGCCGTCAGCTCGAGCGCGAAGGTTTCGAAGTGACTTATTTGGATCCAGATTCCAGCGGCCTTATCCAGCCACAGATGGTTGCCGACGCGATTCGCGAAGACACCACTGTTGTCTCGATTATGCATGTAAACAATGAGATCGGAACCCTAAACGATATCGCCGCAATCGGTGCTATCTGTCGCGCCAAAAAAGTATTTTTCCATGTTGACTCTGCGCAGAGCGCCGGCAAGACGCCGATCGATGTAGAGGCCATGCAGGTGGATATGATGTCCTTCTCAGCGCACAAAATTTATGGACCCAAAGGCATTGGTGCACTCTACGTGCGTCGTAAGCCCCGCGTTCGTATCGAAGCCCAGATGCACGGTGGCGGCCATGAGCGCGGCATGCGTTCCGGTACTCTGGCTACCCATCAGATTGCTGCTATGGGTGAAGCCTTCCGTCTTGCCGGCGAAGTGCTGGCTGAAGAATCTGCACGAATCACCATTCTGCGTAAGCGTCTCTGGGACGGAGTTGCGGATATGGAAGAGGTTTACCTCAACGGCTCCGCCACTCAGCATGTGCCGGGTATTGTGAATATTAGCTTTGCATTTGTAGAGGGCGAATCACTGATCATGGCGCTGCGAGATCTCGCAGTCTCGTCAGGTTCTGCCTGTACTTCTGCCAGTCTTGAGCCTTCTTACGTACTGCGTGCATTAGGTCTCAATGATGAGATGGCTCACAGTTCAATCCGTTTTAGTATCGGACGCTACACCACCGAACAGGATGTGGACTCGGCCATTGAGAAAGTGCGCCATGCAGTAACTAAATTACGTGAACTCTCGCCACTCTGGGATATGTTCAAAGACGGTGTCGATTTAAGCAAAGTAGAGTGGGCTGCCCACTAATACATTTTTTTTACAGAATTGAAAAATTAAATAAGGAGTCATCATTATGGCTTATAGCGAAAAAGTAATAGATCACTACGAAAACCCACGCAACGTTGGCAAGCTCGACGACAACTCAAAAAATGTCGGTACTGGTATGGTCGGTGCACCGGCCTGTGGTGATGTGATGCGTCTGCAGATTCAGGTTAACGGCGACGGTATTATTGAAGATGCCAAGTTTAAAACCTACGGCTGCGGTTCGGCTATCGCCTCCAGCTCACTGCTCACTGAGTGGGTTAAAGGCAAGCACATCGATGCTGCTGCGGAGATCAAGAACACTGAGATAGCCGAAGAGCTGGCACTGCCCCCGGTTAAGATCCACTGCTCAGTACTGGCTGAAGATGCTATTAAAGCAGCAGTTCGCGACATTCGAGAAAAGCAGGGGAGCTAATAAGCGGCCATGGCTATCACAATGACAGCAGCTGCGGAGCAGCACGTAAATAAGCATTTGGCTCATCGTGCCAAAGGTGTCGGCGTCCGTTTGGGTGTCCGCACTACAGGCTGTTCGGGTCTCTCTTATGTTCTCGAGTTTGTCGACAGCACTGAAGCTGAAGACGCGGTGTTTCACTGCGGTGATGTGAAGTTGGTGATCGATCCCAAAAGTCTTCTGTATCTCGATGGAACCGAATTGGATTATGTCAAAGAGGGTCTCAACGAGGGCTTCGAGTTTAAGAATCCGAATGTCAAAGACGAATGTGGTTGTGGAGAAAGCTTTCACATATAGAGAGCTTTCACATATAGAAAGCTCATAGATAGAGAGCTTTTAAATTTAGAAAGCTGCCATATTTAACGTCTTTGCACCGCAGTAACAACTACCTTTGGGTTAAATAAAGTGGTCTTATCCGCAACGCTTTTCGAATCGAGCAACTTCTTCGCGTTATTTTCTCTACCCTCGGGTTGGCAAATTGACCGCGGTCTGCTCGACGCCCGCTACCGAAAATTGCAGCAGGAGTTTCATCCGGACCGTTTCGCCAGCAAAGGCGATGTGGATAAACGCCTGGCACTGCAGACCACCTCGCTGATCAATCAGGCCTACGACACACTTAAATCACCCCTCAAGCGCGCCCAGTATCTACTAGAGCTGGAGGATATCGATGCCGCTCAAGAAAGCCATATCACCAGTGATGGGGCGTTTCTGATGGAGCAAATTGAATTTCGTGAAACTCTGAGTGAGTTAAATGAGAGTGCCGATCCAATGGCCGCGCTGGATAACATGCGCAGCGATGTCGAGAATAAATATCTGCAGTTACAGAACGATTTTGCGGCGCAATACCTAGCTGCCCATTACAATGACGCCCTAGATACAGTGGCGAAAATGCAATTCTTCTCCAAGCTGCTGGATGAAATCGAACAGCGCGAAGAAGAGTTAGAGGACTTTTAAACCGTGGCATTACTGCAAATTTCAGAACCGGGTCAATCTCCGCAACCCCATCAGCGCAAGCATGCTGTGGGTATTGATCTGGGTACCACCAACTCATTAGTTGCCGCCGTACGCAGTGGTTCTCCCGAGACTCTAGCTGACGAGCAGGGTCGCCATCTGCTGCCCTCAGTGGTGCATTATTTTAAAGATGGCGTCAGCTGTCTGGGCTATGAAGCCGCTGAGCACAATGTCAGTGACCCCCTCAACACCCTGACCTCGGTCAAGCGCCTAATGGGTCGCGGCCTAGAGGATGTGAAAACATTTGGTGGTCAGCTGCCCTATAAATTTGCTGCCGATGACGGTGGTATGCCTAAGATTGTTACTGCCGGCGGTTTGGTCAGCCCGATTCAAGTCTCCGCTGAAATTCTTCGCAAGTTGGCCGGTCGTGCTGAAATTGCCCTCGATGGCATGCTCGATGGGGCCGTGATTACCGTGCCAGCCTATTTTGATGATGCTCAGCGTCAGGCCACCAAAGATGCTGCAACACTGGCTGGTATCAAAGTGCTGCGATTGCTCAATGAACCCACAGCGGCGGCCATCGCCTATGGCCTCGACCAGCGTGAGGATAGCACTATCGCCGTTTATGACCTAGGTGGCGGTACCTTTGATATCTCCATCTTGCGACTCTCGCGTGGTGTCTTTGAAGTGTTAGCCACTGGCGGCGACTCGGCACTGGGTGGCGACGATTTCGATCGCGTGATCGCCGACTGGCTGCGCCAAGAGATCGGCATGGACGAATCCTTGGATCCCATAGAACAGCGGATCCTGCTAGAAACTGCCAAATCAGCCAAGGAAGAACTCACAGATCTGGACTCGGTCGAAATTGAAGTTTTGGACTGGCAGGGTGTACTGACTCGCCAGCAGCTCAACAGTTTGATTGATCCACTAATTGATAAAACCCTGCGTGCAGCAAAGAAGTCTCTGCGGGATGCCGGCGTCAGCAGCGAGAAAATTGATGAAGTGATCCTGGTGGGTGGTTCGACACGGACATTGCGAGTGCACGAAAAAGTTGAGCAGCTATTTAAGCTCAAGCCCCATTCTAATCTCGATCCGGATCGGGTTGTCGCCATGGGTGCAGCCTTGCAGGCGGAAGTGCTGGTAGGCAATAAGTCCGGTGACGATATGTTGCTGCTGGATGTGATCCCCCTGTCACTGGGCATTGAGACCATGGGTGGTCTTATCGAAAAAATTATTCATCGCAACACCACTATTCCGGTTTCCAAAGCTCAGGAGTTCACCACCTTTAAGGATGGTCAGACCGCGATGGCTATCCATATTTTGCAGGGCGAGCGCGAGCTGGCCTCGGATTGCCGATCTCTGGCTCGCTTTGAATTGCGTGATATACCGCCGATGGTAGCCGGTGGTGCCACCATCCGTGTCGCCTATCAGGTGGATGCTGATGGGCTGTTAAGTGTCAATGCCCGGGAAATGATCAGCGGTGTTGAATCCCATATTGAGGTCAAGCCATCCTACGGCCTCAACGAAAATGAAATCACCAGCATGTTGCAGGACTCCTTCAGTCACGCCAAAGACGATATGCAAGCCCGAGCATTGCGCGAGCAGCAGGTGGAAGCAGATCGGATGATTGAAGATCTCGGTGCGGCACTGGAAAAAGATGGTCGTGCGCTGCTCGATGAAGCGGAGTACAACTGCTTAGAAGTGGCAGTGAAAGAGCTACAGTTGGTGCGTGACAGCAGCACCGAGCATCGCGTGTTGATGCGACAAATTGAATCGGTAGGCAAAGTGAGTGAAGAGTTCGCGGCGCGCCGAATGGATGCCAGCATTAAAAATGCTCTGGCCGGACAAAGTCTTGATGATGTGGAGAACACCCTTTAATGGCACGTATAGTATTTTTACCTCACGAAGACCTCTGCCCCGAAGGCGCGGTAGTAGAATCCAATCCCGGTGAGAGCGTCTGCCAAGCGGCACTGCGCAGCGGTATAGATATTGAGCACGCCTGCGAGATGTCCTGCGCCTGTACCACCTGTCATGTGCATGTTCGCGAGGGCTTTATGGAACTCCCTGAAGCCGATGAGCTGGAAGAGGACTTTCTCGATATGGCTTGGGGCGTGGATCCGGATTCACGACTCAGCTGCCAGCTGATTGCAGACGATGTCGATCTGGTTGTGGAAATTCCAAAATACACTATCAATATGGTCTCAGAGAAACACTGAGTCGCCTGTTCTAAACCTTCGTTAAAGAGTGGATTAAGAACGGCATAAAATGGAGTAATAGACTATGCTGAAGTGGACAGATATTCATGATATCGCCATTGAGCTAACTGATACGCATCCAGATGTGGATCCGCAATATGTAAACTTTGTAGATTTGCGCAAATGGGTTTTGGCACTTGAAGAGTTTTCCGATGACCCTGATCGCTGTGGAGAGAAAATTCTCGAAGCGATTCAAATGGCCTGGTTAGAAGAGCAGGATTAATACTCGGTTTAGGCTGTAGGTAAAGTATAAGGGTTTAAAAGTCACGGTACGCAGGAAGCGAGACTCAGGCAAAGGATGGCAGACCGACACAAGCTTTATAAAGAAGTCTTAGACAGAGCCCCTTTCGGCACACTGTTGATTGCCTATGGCGTCTGTATCGACGCCAATCGCATGGCACTGCAAATCCTTAACTGTCAGCGCTCAGATATTGTTGGCGCCGCCCTCAGTGAAGCTCAGAGTCATCAGCCGGCCTCCATCGAGCAGCTCAAACAGGTTGTCGATAAACTTCAGCAGGACCAACTCTCGGGCATTCTCTGGCGCTCAGAAAACATTCTTAAAGAGGATGAAATTGTCGTCTCTCTGGGTCCAGTGGAGACCGCCGATAGCGGCGATGATGTTCTCAGTATCACCCTCTATCCACTGCCCGCACTTGCCCATATGGTGGTAAAAGAATTCTCTACAGTTCCGGTGGATACCAGTGCTCAGCCTAAGTTGGCCAAGCCGGTGGTGGCGCCAATTGAAGCAGAGCTGGAAAATAATTTAGAGGGCAGTCTAGAAGGCAGTCTAGAAGGCAGTCTAGAAGGCAGTCTAGAAGGCAGTCTAGAGAGAAGTCTAGAAGACAAGTCAGAAAAACCATCGCCACCAGCAGTCAGCGCCACCAAACAGTCAGAGCGCGATCGCTATGAAACTCTCTCCGGCCTGCCTGTTAGTCCGAGACTGATCCACAGCATTGGTGACTACCTCGACAACCCCCGGAGCGACACTGCCTGTGGCACGCTGCTACTTATCGATCTCGACCACTTTAATTCGATCAACGAATCCCTCGGTAAAGCAGTGGGCAATCAAATTCTCGAGCGCGCCGCCGAGACTATCGAAGGCCTCTGCACCGACAATATGGAGATGGATCAGGTGGCCGGCGACTCGTTCCTGGTGCTGATCAAAAATATCGCCGAAAACGCAGAACAGGCTCGGCAAGCCAGCCTGGCAATCGCCAATGAGATTCGCTGTATCTTAACCCGACCCTTTTTTACCGAAAATGGCGAGGTCAGTGTTACCGCCAGTGTTGGAATCAGTGTGCTCTACGCCGGCCGCTATTATGCGTCGCCGGATGTTATCGGCACTGCCGAGCAGGCAGTACAACAAGCCGAAAGCGCCATGTTCGAAGCCAAGCGCCGCGGCCGCGACAATGTGGTGCTGTTTGACTCCCAGATTACCCGTCAGGCGCGACAGCGCATCAATATGCAATCGAGCCTGCGCAAAGCCGTGGCCAACCAAGAGTTTGATCTCCATGTACAGCCGCAGGTCTCCACCCACAGCGGCGATGTGGTGGGTGGTGAAGTGCTGCTGCGGTGGATGCATTCAGGTCAGGCCCAGCGCTCTCCAGCGGACTTTATACCAGTGTTGGAATCCTCCGGCATGATCGTCGATGTGGGTCTCTGGGTGATCCGCACCTCCTGTGAGTATTTGCGCAATATGCTCGATCAGGGTCTCTGGACCCCGGATATGCAGATGGCGGTGAATATCAGCCCAAAACAGTTCCATGACCCACAGCTGATCAAGTCTCTCGAACACAGCTTAAAAAGCTACGACATTCGCCCAGATATGCTCACTCTAGAGGTCACTGAAACCCTACTTATCGATGATTTTGAATCGGTGGTGGATAAAATGAAAAAGATCCGCAATATGGGCACCCGCTTTGCCATCGATGACTTTGGCAGCGGTTATTCATCAATGATCTATCTCAAGCGTCTGCCCCTGGATATTTTAAAAATTGATCGAGAATTTATTACCCACCTTAACTCCGACAAAGAAACCCTCGGCCTAGTTGAAGCGATTATGATGGTGGCCCATCACTACGGTCTCGATGTCGTCGCTGAAGGCGTTGAAAAACGTGAGGTTTTAGAGATTTTGCGCAGTCTCGGTTGCGAAAAATATCAGGGTGCTCATTTCAGTATGCCCGTCTCTCTGGATAAATTTCAGCGACTGCTGGTGGCTTAGAAGCTTGCTGGATAGGCTAGCGTCAAGAAACCTATTGTGACCACCGCCGCAGGCAGGTAGAATCCGCGCTTTCTGCCCACTAGGGCACTTTTTAAAGCACGATTCAATTTTTTGGAGAAATCTTCATGGCGTCTGAACGCACTCTATCTATCATCAAGCCCGATGCAGTGGCAAAAAATGTTGTTGGCCAAATTCTCAGCCGTTTTGAAACTGCTGGCCTGCAAATTATTGCCTGCAAAATGCAGCAGCTGACTCAGGAACAAGCCGAAGGTTTTTATGCTGAGCACAGCGAGCGTCCTTTCTTTAAAGATCTGGTTGCTTTTATGACTTCTGGCCCTGTTTCTGTTCAGGTTCTGGAAGGCGAAAATGCGGTTATGACTAACCGTGATCTGATGGGCGCAACTAACCCTAAAGAAGCAGAAGCTGGCACTATCCGTGCAGACTTTGCTGAATCAATCGACGCCAACGCAGTACACGGTTCAGACGCAGTGGCATCAGCTGCTCGTGAAATCGCCTACTTCTTTGCCGACAATGAGCTTTGCTCTCGTTAATTTTCTTAGCTCTCTAGCAGTGCTATGGAGAGAGCAAGAGAAAATCGAGAGAAACTGAGAGACCAGGACATCTATGTCCCAGGAACCAATCGTAGCAAAAGCCCACGACGAACAGCCCCGAAAGGTTAAAACTAACCTCTTGGGGCTTTCTGCTTCCCGCATCGGCGACTTTTTAGAGTCGCTGGGGGAGAAGCGTTTCCGTGGCACCCAAATTCTCAAGTGGATACATCAGTTCGGAATCGATGATATCAGCGAGATGACTAATATCTCCAAAGGTCTGCGCGAAAGCCTCGCCGAGGTGGCCGAAATCCTTGTCCCCGAGGTTGTCAGCTGTCAGGACTCCGTGGATGGCACACGCAAGTGGTTGATCAAAGTGGATGGCGGTAGCTGCATCGAAATGGTCTATATCCCCGAGCGCGACCGCGGCACCCTCTGTGTCTCCTCACAAATTGGCTGTGCCCTTGACTGCAGTTTCTGCGCCACCGGCAAGCAGGGATTTGCCCGTGATCTGACCACCGCTGAAATTATTGGTCAGCTGTGGATAGCGGCGAAATCCTTTGAGCAGTTCGATACCAAAAATCCGCGCCGTGTCACCAATGTGGTGATGATGGGTATGGGCGAGCCGCTGATGAATTTCGACAATGTAGTCGATGCCATGAGCCTGATGATGGATGACAATGCCTACGGCCTGTCCAAGCGCCGTGTGACCTTGAGTACCGCCGGTGTGGTTCCAGAGTTAGACAAGCTTGGCGATGTCAGTGACGTCTCCCTGGCCATCTCCCTGCATGCGCCCAACGATGAATTGCGCAATCAGTTGGTACCGATTAACCGCAAGTATCCACTGGTGGAATTTATTGCTAGTGCCAAGCGTTATCTGGACAAAATGCCGGACAATCGCCGCAAGGTAACCGTTGAATACACGCTTATGGATCTGGTCAATGATCGCGATGAACACGCCAAAGAATTATCCATACTGCTGCGGGATTTACCCTGCAAGATAAACCTTATTCCGTTTAATCCGTTCCCTGGATCGGAGTATAAAAAAGTCACTAAAGTGGCACTTAGCCGCTTTAGGGACATTCTGCAAAATGACGGGTACACTGTAACCGTGCGCACCACCCGCGGCGACGATATCGCCGCAGCCTGTGGTCAGTTGGCCGGTGAGGTGAATGACCGAACCAAGCGCCAAGAGCGCTATAAAAAACGTTTGCAGGAGCAGGGTGAAGAACAGGTAGTAAAGATTGTCGGCTAGAGAGAGACGCTAGCGGGTCAAATGCAGCATAGATGTGCTGAGGTTTAAGAAGGGTAATGACAAGGAGAGGGAAGCATGAAAACCCCGATAAGATATTATTCGAGATTTTTATTGTTGCTTGCAGTCATAGCAACCGCCGGCTGTGTGTCGAGCGGTTCGAACAAGACTTCTGCAGCGGATCCGGATGCGGCAAACCAGCAACATATAAGGTTGGCGCTCAGTTATATCAGCTCGAACAATCGCGATCTCGCCCGGGTTCACTTAGAGAAAGCAAAATTATTTAATCCGCGTTCCGCTCAACTCTATAATGGTTACGCACTGTTATATCAGATGGAACAGGAGTTTAACCTGGCCGAGCAGCACTATCGTAAAGCTCTGGCAGTAGATAGTGACTGCACCTTGGCGCACTATAACTTTGCCGCCTTCCTGTTTAATCAGGGACGCATGCAAGAGGCCCTTGAGCAGATGCAAATCGTCACTCAAGATCTGGGTTATGAGCGTCGCCCCCAAGCTTTTTATATACTGGGGCTAAGTCAGAAGCGTCTCGGCGATATTGAGGCAGCCGTGGCGTCCTTTGAGAAAGCCACGCAGTTGTCGGCAGGGTTTGCACCACCCTTTATAGAGGCTGCTGATAATTACTTTCAGCAACAGAATTATCCGCTGAGTAAAATGGCACTGGATCGATTCAGACAGTTGAGTGCCCCCACAGCTAAAAGCCTGTGGCTGTCGCTGAGAATAGAGCAGCGCTTTGGCAACAGAGATAATGCCGCCAGTGAGGGACTGAAACTTAAGAACCTGTTTCCTTACTCAAAAGAGAATCTGGAATATCAGGCCTGGTTAAAAAGTAGCTAACATGAGTATTAGATTAAATGTTTAGTGGCACACCCATCCTGCGGCGCAAGTCGCGACAGATAATGGTCGGCAATGTCCCCGTTGGCGGCGACGCACCGATCTCTGTCCAGAGCATGACCAATACCAGCACCGGCGATGTCGCCGCCACAGTCGCCCAGATTAACCGTATCCAAGCCGCCGGCGCCGATATAGTGCGTGTCTCGGTACCCTCTCTGGAAGAGGCCGAGGCCTTTGGCGAAATTCGCAAGCTGGTCAATATTCCCTTAGTTGCAGATATCCACTTTGACCACCATATCGCCCTGCGGGTTGCAGACCTAGGTGTTGACTGTCTGCGTATTAATCCAGGCAATATTTCTCGCGAGAGTCGGCTTCGTGAAGTAATTGCCAAAGCCAAAGATCTGAATATTCCTATTCGCATCGGCGTTAATGCTGGTTCCCTAGGTAAAGATTTGCTGCGCAAATACAATGAACCCACGGCAGAAGCCATGGTTGAATCGGCTATGCGCAATGTCGATTTGCTCGACAAATATGATTTCCAAGACTTTAAAGTCAGTGTGAAAGCCTCAGATATATTTATGGCAGTCGCCGCCTATCGCGATCTCGCCACCCGAATCGAACAGCCCCTGCATCTGGGTATTACTGAAGCCGGTGGTCTCCGTTCAGGCACGGTTAAATCCGCTATAGGTCTGGGTGCTCTATTGCTCGATGGCATAGGCGATACAGTGCGGATCTCTCTTGCGGCGGATCCAGTGGAAGAGGTTAAAGTGGCCTGGGATATGCTCCGCAGTCTGCGTCTGCGTAGTAAAGGGATTAATTTTATTGCCTGCCCGAGCTGCTCGCGACAGAATTTTGATGTGATCTCGACGGTCAATGAACTTGAGAGCCGCTTAGAAGATATCGCCGTGCCAATGGATGTGTCGATTATCGGCTGCATAGTCAACGGCCCGGGTGAAGCCAAAGAATCGGATTTCGGTTTAACCGGTGGCACACCGGCCAATCTGGTCTATTTGGACGGCGTGCCCGAGCACAAAATTGGCAATGAAAATTTAGTCGATGAATTGGAAGCACAGATCCGCGCCAAGGCTGCGGCCAAAGAAGCGCAACTGGCTCATGAAGCCGAGCAGATAATTGCTAAAGGCTAGCTGTTAAGGGCTAAAGGCTAAGGGCCAAGAATTTATGAAACAACTCCAATCTATTCGCGGGATGAACGACTTACTCCCGGATCAGTCTCCCACCTGGCAGTATCTCGAGAGAGTGATTGCCGATGTGCTGGCGCGCTACAGTTACCGAGAAATACGCTTTCCGATTCTTGAGCAGACTGAACTGTTTAAGCGCTCTATCGGTGAAGTGACCGATATAGTCGAAAAAGAAATGTACAGCTTCGATGATCGCAACGGCGATAGCCTGAGCCTGCGTCCAGAGGGTACTGCCAGCTGTGTTCGCGCCTGCAATCAAAACGGCTTGCTGCACAATCAAATTCAGCGACTCTGGTATACCGGCCCCATGTTCCGTCACGAGCGCCCTCAGAAAGGCCGCTTGCGTCAGTTCCACCAGGTTGGTGTCGAAGCCTTTGGTTTAAACGGTCCGGATATAGATGCCGAACTGCTGCTGATTACCGCGCGACTGTGGCAAGCCCTAAAAATAGATCAGGTAGTCACCCTGCAGATTAATTCTCTTGGCACCTCAGCCGATCGCAAAGTCTATCGTGCAGCACTGGTTGACTATCTCAGTGCCCGTCATGATCAGCTCGATGAAGACAGCCAGCGTCGACTGCACAGCAATCCCATGCGTATCCTCGACAGTAAGAATGCCGATACTCAGGCGCTTCTCAATGATGCGCCAGTTCTGCATGACTATATCGACAGCGAATCGAAAGAACATTTTCAGCAGCTACGGGCCATGCTCGATGCCGCAGGTATTAGCTACGAAGTTAATCCTCGACTAGTGCGCGGTCTCGATTATTACTCGAAGACGGTTTTCGAATGGGTCACCAGCAGCCTCGGTGCTCAGGGAACAGTCTGTGCCGGTGGCCGCTACGATGGCCTAGTGGAACAGCTCGGCGGCAAACCCTGTCCCGGTGTTGGCTTCGCCATGGGAATCGAAAGGCTAGTGCTGCTGCTTGACGAGTTGGGTCTAGTGCCGGATAGTGTCGGCCAAACCGTAGATCTGTATCTGGTGGCTGTAGGGGATGTTGATAGGCAGGCCTTGGTGCTCGGAGAAAATCTGCGTAGCCATTGTCCAACTCTGCGCTTGCAGACCAATTGCGGCGGCGGCAGTTTTAAATCGCAAATGAAAAAAGCGGATAAGAGTGGCGCCTCTATCGCCCTGATTTTGGGTGAAGATGAAGCCGCGAACAATACCGTGGGGATCAAGTTTTTGCGTCAAGATCGCCCCCAAGAAACAGTTGGCCAAGATCAATTGGGCAACCTTATAACAACATTAATGACTGATTGAGGAACATCTGTGGCAGACCATATTACTGAAGAAGAGCAAATCGAAGCTCTTAAGCGTTGGTGGGACGAGAATGGCAAACAAGTCATTCTGGCGATAGTTCTTACCGTTGGCGGCTATTTTGGCTGGCAAGCTTATAGCGAGCACGTTGACGAACAGGCCGCAGCAGCCTCATTGGTCTATCAACAGGTGCTGGATGATATTGCTGAAGCGACTCCCGGCGATAGCCTTGACGCTGACCAACAGGCTCAGGTTAATCAATTGGCCGAAAGTCTCAAGCAGGATTACAGCGACTCTCAGTACGCTTTCTACGCCGCTCTGATCAAAGCCAAACTGGCGGTTGAAGCTGCAGACCTCAGCGCTGCTGCAGTCGAACTGCAGTGGGCAATGGACAATGCCGATAACCTCATCAGTGAGAATATCGCCCGTTTGCGTCTCGCTCGAGTTGAAGCCGCTAGCGGCAATCTGGATAACGCACTGCAGTTAGTACAGGGTGTTGATGCTGGAGAAATGAAGTCAGCCTTTGAGGAAGCCAAAGGAGATTTCTATCTACAGCAGGGCAACAGTGCTGCAGCTTACACTGCCTATGAAGCGGCGATGATGGCCATCGAAACCGGCAATGGCGCCGCCAGCCAATTGTTGCAGCTTAAAATAAGCCAGGTTCAGCCAGTGGCGGTTGAATCTGATGACAGCGAACAGGCTGCGGAACAGGATGACGCCTCATGAAAAAACTTAATTTATTACTCTGCGCATTGTTGATATCAGGCTGTAGTTGGTTTGGTGGTGACGACGAAGATGAAATCAAGCCAGCAGAGTTGGTTAAATTCGATCAGCAGGTAAAAATTAAGAAACAGTGGTCGACCAAGGTTGGCGGCGGCAACAAACAATTTTGGAACAGCCTGCGTCCGGCAGCCAACAGCGATACCGTTTTCGCCGCTGATCACGAAGGCAAAATCAGCGCCTTTAATGTGGCTACCGGTAAGCGTCGCTGGAGCACCGAGTTAGATGTTTCCCTATCTGGCGGTGTCGGCTATGCCGCGGGCCAGGTACTGGTTGGCAGTGTTGAAGGTGAAGTCTATGTGTTGGACGCTGCGGATGGCTCCATGCTGTGGAGCGCCAAGGTCAGTTCAGAGATTTTGGCCAGCCCCCAGAGCAATGGCACTGTTGTTGCGGTTCAGACCATCGATAATAAACTCTTCGCCTTTGACGCCAGCAGCGGTGAAGCCCTGTGGCAGCATGAAGACGATGCGCCACTGCTGACCGTGCGCGGCACCAGCACCGCACTGGTCACCAACAGAATGATCTTGGCCGGTTTTGATTCGGGCAAATTAATCGCCTTTAATCCGGAAAATGGTTCACTAATTTGGGAATCACGCTTAGCGCTGCCCAAGGGTCGTACTGATCTTGAGCGTATGGTTGATGTGGATGGCGCAGCACTATTAGTGGACGATGTGATCTATGCCGTGACCTATCAGGGTCGCCTGGGCGCTATATCTCGCGGCACCGGCAGAAGCCTGTGGTTCCAAGATGGCTCCTCCCACAGCTCGCCGGCCTACAGCAGCGGTCAGGTCTATGTCAGTGAAGCAGATAGCACAGTGCGGGCTTTCAATTCCGGGAGCGGACAGGTGTTGTGGAGTAACGAGCAACTGTTCTTACGCCGTGTCACAGGTCCTGCACAGCTGGGTGGCTACATGGCCGTAGCTGATGCCGAAGGCTACCTACACCTGCTCAGCCCAGATGACGGCAGCTTTGTTGGGCGCACCAAGGTTGATGGCAGCGGTGTTAGCGCAGCGATGATCTCTATGGGTGACAGCTTGATTATCCAATCCAATGGCGGCGCCCTGAGCTCATATAAAATTCAGTAACAGTCCCCTTCACGATCTAAAAACCTCCACTGCAATCTTTCGATACAGTGGAGGATCTTTTCCCCTGCGCTTGATCTATAGTCACTCTGTATTGGTATCTACAGAGATCGACCTATGATTCAATTGGACCCCAAAAAACTCAAGCAGGCCGAGTCCAACTTCCTATCGCGCTACCCCGGTGGCTTTAGCGATCCGGAAATGGTCAAAATTGGCAAGCGACATCCCATGGAAAAAATGACCACCCTGGCCCATGGGAGCTTTGCTGGCAAAGCGCGGAACAATATCAGCCAATACTCACAGGATATGGCCAAGATAGTGGGTCGATCATCGATGGTCTCGATGTTTGAAAAACCCAAATTTCGTGATTTCGTAAAACGCCTAGCCCCCGGCGAACAGTCTTTTATGGTGCAGGCCATGCACGATCTGCTGAATACCGATAATCAACAGGCCGGCTTCGAAGCCCTGGTGGAACTGCTGAAAACCGAAAAGCTGGCGAAGTGGAGTCTGATCTCGATTATTCCCGCTTATTACGCCCCAACCACTGAAGTATTTGTAAAACCGACCACGGCAAAAAATATTATTCGGCATTTTGATGTGCCAGAGTTGATCTACAAGCCAACTCCGAGTTGGGCGTTTTACACTGCCTATAGAGATTTAATCAATCATGCTAAAACCCAAGTTGATAGCAGTCTGTCGCCCTCCAATGCGGCATTTTCTGGGTTCTTAATGATGGCAATGCCATCCCCACAGCAGTAATCGAAGCGGAGTTTTTGATCCCTATGGCAACGACTAAGATTAAATTAAGTTATTTTGACTTTGATGGTGGCCGCGGTGAACCTGCGCGCCTGGCAATGAGGCGAGCTGGTATTGCCTTTGAAGATCATCGCATTCCGCTGACCGAATGGCCGACTGCCAAAGCCGATTTTCCCTATCAGCAAATCCCAGTTATGGAAGTCGATGGCAAAGTGCTTAGCCAGTCTAATGCGATTAATCGCTTAGTTGGCAAAATGGCTGATCTGTATCCCCAAGATAACTGGCAGGCAGCGGTCTGTGATGAGGTTATGGAGACGGCTGAAGACGCTATTCAGCTGGTGGTTAGTACCTTTTATATGCCAGAGGATGAAAAGCAGCGAGTGCGCATGGAATTGGCTGCCGGGCCACTGCCAATGTTTTTGTCAGGCCTCAACGCCACTCTGCTAGCCAATGGCGGTGAGTTTTTCTGTGATGGTCGGCTGACCATGGCGGATCTTAAAATACTGATGTTTACCCGAACCCTAACCAGCGGCAATCTGGATTATATTCCCACATCCATAGTTGCAGACCATGCTGCGGATATAGTGAGCCACCGAGAGCGGATTGAAAAACTCCTCGGTTAGAGGGCTAAACTAAAGCAGATTCATAAGACAAATTTTCTTTAGTGTGAAGTCCCGTCAACTACAGTAGAATGCCGCACTTAAACCCTGCGGCATTTTTAATTCCATGATTCCTGTTATCGCCCTTGTTGGGCGCCCCAATGTTGGTAAATCAACTCTCTTTAATCGACTCACACGCAGTCGAGACGCTCTGGTGGCCAACTATTCCGGCCTCACCCGGGATCGCAAATACGGCGATGGCGAGATGTATGACCGCCGCTTTATGGTGATTGATACCGGTGGAATCAGCGGTGAGGAAGAGGGCATCGACGTGGGTATGGCCGAGCAGTCCCTGCTGGCGATGGATGAAGCGGATATCGTGTTATTTATTGTCGATTGTCGCTCAGGGATTATCGCCGCGGATCATATGATCGCCGAGACCCTGCGCAAGAAAAATCGCAAAGTGTATCTGGTGGCCAATAAAATTGATGGCTTGGATCCAGCCGAGGCACTGGCTGATTTTTACCAGTTGGGTTTCTCCGGTATGTTCCCTACCACGGCTACTCACGGTCGCGGTGTCCGCTCCATGATGGAAGAGCTGCTGGAACCCTATCCCGAATATGCAGAGCCGGATAATAGTGGTTTGAATGGCATTCGAATCGGTGTAGTTGGGCGTCCCAATGTAGGTAAATCCACTCTGGTTAATCGCTTGCTCGGTGAAGACCGCGTGGTGGTTTTTGATGAAGCTGGAACCACCCGTGACAGTGTTTATATCGATTATGAGCGCCACGGCAAAAAATATACCCTGATCGATACCGCGGGTATCCGCAAGCGCAAAAATATTAAATTAGCGATTGAGAAATTCTCCATCGTTAAAACCCTGCAGGCAATCGATGACGCCAATGTTGTGGTATTGATGGTGGATGCCCACGAAGGTTTAGTTGAACAGGATCTTCACCTGATGGGCTCGGTAATCGATGCCGGTCGCGGCTTAGTGATTGGTGTCAATAAGTGGGATGGTCTCGAGCCGGAAAAGCGCGAAAAGATAAAAGATGATATTAAACGCCGACTGCGCTTTGCTGAATTTGCCGATGTGCACTTTATCTCAGCACTGCATGGCACTGGCGTTGGCAATCTCTATGACTCCATCGAGAATGCCTATCGGGCTGCCACCGATGCCCTTAGCGCCTCCCGTTTGACTAAGGTCTTGGAAGGAGCCGTTGAAGAACATCAACCGCCTCTGGTACATGGTCGCCGAATTAAACTGCGCTTTGCTCATGCCGGTGGACGCAACCCGCCGATTATTATTATTCACGGTAACCAGACTGATTCGGTCCCGGCGCAATACACTCGCTATTTGGAAAAAATCTTCCGCCGCGAGTTGGGTTTGCATGGCACACCAGTGCGGGTTGAATATCGTACTTCTGAGAACCCCTATAGCACCAAGGGCAAGGTGGTTAATAAGCCGACCTTTAAGAAAAAGCCGGTGACTAAGTTCAGCAAGCGCCGAGACGACAAGAAGAAGTAATTTTCTGATTAGGTGGTATGAGATCCCCGATTGCTTGGCTCAGTCGGGATGACTTGGGTCTTACTGGGGGGGCGACTTGAAGTTCTCCCAAAGCCCATATGATCCCGAAGCCCATATAATCCCGAAGCTATGGCATCGTCATCTCGAACGTATGTGAGAGATCTCTCCCCACAGCAAAACTCAAATATGATCCAGCGGCATTTCAGTTCGCTGCACCACCTGGCGCAACACAAAACTCGTTCTAATGCTGCTCACCCCAGCAATCTGATTGAGCTTATCCAACAAAAAGCGTTGGTAATAATCCATATCCGGCATAACCACTTTCAACAGATAATCGGTATCGCTGCCAGTAATCAATGAGCACTCAACGACCTCGGGCCAACCATTAACCTGACTGTCAAAATTCGCCAATCGGTCGGGACTCTGATGATCCAGACTCACCGAGATATAGATACTAATTGGCAACCCCAACTTCTTCTGATCCAACAGCGTAATCTGCCGGCTAATAACCCCGCTTTCCTGAAGTAGCTTGACACGGCGGGCGCAGGGAGAGGGCGAAAGGCCGACTCGCTCAGCCAGCTCCAGATTGCTAATACTGCCATCGATTTGAATCTCTTGAAGAATACGGCGGTCCATTCGATCTAATTTTGGAATTGGCATAAATCACCTAAAAAATTCAATAATGTGGTGAATATAGCTAGTTATAAATAAATTAACAATTCTAAAGGTAAGATTTAGCCCTGTGGAGAGGTTTATCCTCACCCAAAGCCTAACTTCCCTAGAGCAATGTCATGACCACTGATTCAAAACTCTCCTTCGCCACTCGCTCGGTTCATGCCGGCTACGATTCATCTGCCCACGAAGGTGCTCTAAATCCGCCGATTTATATGACCTCAACCTATGCCTTTGACAATGTGGCTCAGGGCGCTGGACGTTTTTCAGGTGAGGAAAAGGGCCACTTTTACAGCCGCATCTCCAATCCCACGCAGGAAATTCTCGAGACCCGCCTGGCGGATCTGGAAGAGGGAGAGGCTGCACTGGCAACTGCCTCGGGTATGGGGGCTATCACCGCGACACTCTGGACATTGGTTAGCCCCGGAGATCAGATATTAGTGGACGAAACCCTCTACGGCTGCACCTTCTCATTTATGGAGCACGGACTAAAAAAGTTTGGCATAGATATCCGTTATGCCGATTTCACCGACCCTGCTGAACTGCAGAGCCACCTCAGTGACAAAACCAAGGTGGTGTACTTCGAGACCCCGGTGAATCCTAATATGCGGGTTATCGATATTGCCGCGGTGAGCACCCTAGTCAAAGGCTATAACAGTGAGATCAAGGTCTTGGTCGACAGCACTTACTGTACGCCAGCACTGCAGCGTCCCCTAACATTGGGCGCAGATCTAGTGGTTCACTCAGCGACCAAATATCTCGGTGGCCACGGTGATTTAATTGCCGGTGCAGTAGTGGGTGATGCGGAAACTATTCAGCAAATTCGTCTTTTTGGCTTAAAGGATATGACCGGTGCGGTTATCTCACCGATGACCGTATTCTTAATTCTGAGAGGAATCAAAACTCTGCAATTGCGTATGGAACGACACTGCCAAAACGCTCAAGCCATAGCCGAAATGCTCCATCGGCACCCAGCCGTTGATCAGGTATTTTTTCCCGGCTTAAAAACCGACCCCTGGCACGCCGTCGCCGTTAAACAAATGGATGGTTTCGGCGGCATGATTGCCTTGGAACTCAAAGGTGGATATAAAGCCAGCTTAGCGATGCTCAATAAACTAAAGTTGGCCAAACTAGCTGTAAGCCTAGGCGACGCAGAAACCCTAATTGAGCATCCAGCTAGCATGACCCACTCGGTCTACAGCCCCGAAGAGCGCTTAGAGCATGGTATCAGTGAAGGTCTAGTGCGTATTTCAGCCGGACTCGAAGCCCCAGAAGATATTATTGCCGATCTTCAGCAAGCTCTAGCAGGTTAAGCCCCAAACAAAGAGCACCAGAACAGGAATCCACCGCGAGAGTTCAAATAGTCTCTGGATATGGCCTTGAGTTCAATCAGGGCCTGTTTATGGGGCCGATCTCAAGGCCATACTTAGGGGCTGTCCGCCACTCACCAATAATCCACCAGCCGCCAAAAAACTTAAAGAACCTTATTATTCGTCTCAGTCACAGCAAAAATCACCTCACCATCCTCCAACTGACCCCGTAGCGTATCCCCCTTGCTCACAGAAGCTACCGACTTAATTACCGCATTGTCGGTATCACGAATAATCGAATAACCCCGCCCCAAAGTCTTCAGCGGACTCACCGTATCCAACAGATGCATCGCCTGCCCAGTCTTGTTCTTTCTAACTTCCAGCTGCTGCGTCACAGCCCGCGACATCTGCTTCACATACCTAGCCACCAGCTTATGATAATCACCAATAGCCTCACCAGGATGCACACGAGCAAGCTGACTCTGAACTCGATTCATTCGCTGACGCTGCTGCTCAAGGCGACTATCGATCGCCCGGCGCAAGCGAATATCCAAATGATCCAAATGCTGACTCTGCTCCTGCAACTTGTGCCCTGGATGCCGCAAGCGCTTTTTTAAATACTCAGCACGCTGCCGCAACTGTTGAATCTTGCGCCCCACAGCCTCAGTCAGCAGAATCTCAAAACCCTCAAACTGATTGAGAATATCCTCGCCATCAGGACTCAAAAGCTCTGCCGCCGCAGACGGCGTTGGGGCACGCAGATCTGCAACAAAATCTGCAATAGTGAAATCCACCTCATGACCCACCGCACTGACAATCGGTATCGCACTGGCAAAAATCGCCCGAGCCACAACCTCCTCATTAAACGGCCAGAGATCCTCCAGAGAGCCACCACCGCGACCGACAATTAATGCATCGCACTGGGCCAACTGATTGGCATTGCCAATCGCCTCGACAATCTGCTTCGCCGCTTGCTCACCCTGAACCGCAGTAGGGAAAATACTCACCTTAATGGAGGGAAAGCGCCGTTCCAAAACCGACAGAACATCTTTTACCGCCGCTCCAGTAGCCGAGGTGATCACACCAATATGTGCCACCGACTCAGGCATAGGTTGCTTGTGTTGATTATCAAACAAGCCTTCATCACTAAGCTGTTGCTTAAGCTGCTCAAACTTCCGTTGCAGAGCACCAAAGCCCGCCTCTTCCATATGCTCTATCACCAGCTGATACTCACCGCGGCCCTCATAGAGACCAGCCCGACAGCGCACCAACACCTGAGTGCCATTGGCGGGTTTAAAGCCAACCCGCTGATTGGCATTGCGAAACATCGCGCAGCGTACCTGTGCCTGATCATCTTTAAGGGTTAAATACCAATGCCCCGAAGCAGGGCGGGCGAAGTTAGAAATCTCACCCTCTACCCACAACATCGGCAGCTGAGTTTCGATTAAATGGCGCACGCTGCGATTAAGCTGGCTAACGCTAAAAATTTGACGTTCTGAAGGATTGGATATCATGGTGCTATTGTAGGGATGCAGGCTCCTTTAAGTCACGAGTTTATCTGAGCTTTTCTAATGTCTATTTATGTTCCTCTAAGTAGTAGCCCAAATAGTTGTTTACCTTGAGATAGCCGCTGATTTATAATGCACCGCTTACTTTTTAAAACCTCGCTGAGGTAAGCGTCCCCTTATGTTACGCATTTCCCATGAAGCATTAACCTTTGACGATGTACTATTGGTACCCGGCTACTCTGCTGTTACAGCAAAAGACGTGTCGACCCACTCGCAGCTTACTCGTGGCATAACCATGAATATCCCATTGGTCTCTGCGGCTATGGATACAGTCACCGAAGCGCGTTTGGCAATTGCCATCGCTGCCGAAGGCGGTGTCGGTATTATCCATAAGAGCATGACCATTGAGCAGCAGGCCAAAGAAGTTCTGGCAGTTAAAAAATATGAAAGTGGCGTGGTCAAAGACCCCTTCACCATTCAGTCCTCAGCGACTCTCGCCGAGCTTTACGCGCTGACCGTAGCCAACAATATCTCCGGCCTACCGGTTCTGGAAGATGGCAATCTCGTGGGTATAGTCACCCGTCGTGATGTGCGCTTTGCCACCGATATGGATGCACTGGTCACCTCAGTGATGACGCCAAAAGCCGAATTAGTCACGGTCAAAGAGGGTGCCGACCCCGATGAAGTTCGCGTACTACTCCACGAACATAGAATTGAAAAAGTATTGGTCGTAAATGATGCCTTTGAACTCAAAGGCCTGATCACCGTAACCGATATTGATAAAGCCGAACAGCATCCCAATGCCTGTAAAGACGATCAGGGCCGACTTCGTGTTGGCGCCTCTGTTGGCGTAGGTGAAGGCACCGATGAACGTGTTGCTGCCCTGGTAGCCGCGGGCGTTGATGTCTTAGTAGTAGATACGGCTCACGGTCACTCAAAGAATGTTCTCGATCGCGTGACCTGGATTAAGACTAATTTCCCTGATGTTCAAGTGATTGGTGGCAATGTAGCTACTGGTGCTGGCGCCAAAGCTCTGGCCGATGCGGGAGCCGATGGTGTCAAAGTAGGCATAGGTCCAGGTTCAATCTGTACCACTCGCATAGTTACTGGTATTGGCGTACCGCAGATCACTGCGATCGCCGATGCAGTCGCCGCCCTTGCAGGCACGGATGTTCCAGTAATTGCCGATGGCGGTATCCGCTACTCCGGTGATATGTCTAAGGCTGTCGTTGCCGGTGCCAGTGCAGTGATGATGGGTTCCATGTTGGCCGGTACTGAAGAAGCGCCGGGTGAGATTGAGATCTATCAGGGTCGCTCCTACAAATCGTATCGCGGCATGGGCTCCTTGGGCGCCATGGCGCGCAATCAGGGTTCCAGCGATCGTTACTTCCAAGATGTTAATGACGGCGCCGAGAAATTGGTTCCCGAAGGCATTGAAGGTCGGGTACCTTACAAAGGTCCAGTATCCGCCATTATTCATCAGATGATGGGCGGCCTGCGCTCAGCAATGGGTTACACCGGTTGCAGCACAATGGACCAGATGCGCACCGAACCTGAGTTTGTTCGGGTGACCTCTGCCGGTACCAGCGAGAGCCATGTACACGACGTACAAATTACTAAAGAAGCGCCAAACTATCCGGCCGGTGGTCGATAAGCGTTTTTCGCTGCTGTTGTGTTGGAGTGCTGTAGTGTTTTTAGAAAAGGCTGCGTTCAATTAATGTCGCAGCCTTTCTTTTTTCTTAGAGGACGCCCAGGCGTTTTTTAAAATATTAATTATCGAAAGCTTATTTTAGAGAGCTTATTTTAAAGAGACCATCAATGTCAGATCTACATTCGCAAAAGATTCTTATTCTCGATTTTGGTTCCCAGTACACC
>MDSY01081424.1_pt1 | contig 23164 bp, 27 predicted proteins | sample 811131 | NCBI WGS metagenome assembly MDSY01 (sample SAMN05326643, study PRJNA326480) | marine metagenome | isolation source: seawater | place: Atlantic Ocean: South West | collected 2010 | reverse complement strand
GCGCCAACCGGCTTTGCGCGACAACGGAACTTTGGTATTAACCACTTTTGATTTAATCATTGTATGCATTACAATGTCAACCATTTTTGTAACAAGTTTAAGGAATTTATAAAATATGGATAGAAAACAGTATAATTTATCCTATTTTCTATACCATCTGACAATAAACTTCCCATCAGATCGTTACTTATTAGAATATAAGTTACTAAAAAAAAATATAACTTTTTATTCCTAATTAGAAATTTATCTGATTTGTGTTACTGAAGAATTACAAAAAATGCAATTAATTTTAGAATGATAAGGAATTTAATAACTTTACTATTACTATTGAGAACTCATATCTGGTTGAGTTAACGACATCCAAAATTCTTCATTTGAGGATGATTTAGACATTCTATCTAAAATCTTTTCAGCTGCCTCTGTAGGTTTACTACTAGGATCTTCACTTATCTTGCCAATAATACGCCTAAGCAACCACACTTTTTTTAGAGTTGAATCATCCAATAGTAATTCTTCATGCCTTGTGCCACTTTTTTCGATATCAATTGCAGGCCATATCCTTCTATCTGCAAGCCTTCTATCAAGATGTAATTCCATATTACCAGTGCCCTTAAATTCTTCATAGATTAAATCATCAAGCCTTGAGCCTGTGTCAACTAGAGCAGTCGCAATAATTGTCAAACTACCTGCATCTTCACAGTTTCTTGCAGCGCCAAAAAAGTTTTTTGGTGGATATAAAGCATTTGGATCCATTCCTCCAGATAATGTCTTACCACTACTTGGTACTAATAAATTATAAGCTCTTGCCAATCTTGTTAAACTATCTAATAAAATGACAACATTTTCACCACTCTCTACTAGCCTGCGAGCTCTTTCAAGAGCCATTTCAGCAGTTCTACAATGGTCTTCTATTGGTTCATCAAAAGTTGAACTAAAGACCTCTCCTTTAATTGACCTTCTCATATCCGTAACTTCTTCAGGTCTCTCGCCTATCAACGATACAATTATATATACCTCAGGATGATTTTCGGTTATTCCTGCAGAAATTTGCTTTAATAGCATCGTTTTTCCAGCTTTGGGAGGAGCCACTATCAAAGATCTTTGCCCCTTACCGATGGGTGCGACCATATCAACTAGTCTTGTAGATGTTTGTTTAGGGGTAGTTTCAAGTTTTATTTGTTCATCAGGGTAAACTGAAGTAAATCTATCAAATTTAGGCCGATCAATTGCTGATTGAGAATCATATCCATTCACAGTCTCAACATTTACTAAGCCATAATATTTATTTGAGCTCTCTGCTTGAGGTGGAAGAACTTGACCAGTTATAAAATCTCCATGCCTTAATCCGTAACTTTTTATTTTCTTTGGAGTAACATAAATATCATCATTATTTTTTCTTGATCCTGGCTGTCTTAAGAAACCGAAACCGTCGGATAAAACATCAAGTATGCCTGCTCCAACAATTGCTTTTTTTTCGTCAGATAAAGAAGATAAAATTGAAAGTACTAATTCATTTCTTTGTGTTGGTACTCTCTTTATACCTGTATCAATGGCTAGTTGTCTTAATTCATCATTAGTCTTTTTTCCTAAATCACCTAAATTAGGTAATTTATCCAATTCAATCGAATCGAAATAATTTTCTCCACTATGATTTTGCCTGCGTCTTGTTGAAGCGGGTCTTCGCCTAGTGCCTCTAGGGTGATTTCTAGCTTGAGTAGTCAGTATATTACCTCCTGGTTTTATAAATATGTATAAATCAACATCTGGAATTATCGAGTAACAAATTCTTATAATGGGGGCTAGTAAAACTAGCGATTATTGAAGGACGCTTCTCAAAAGCATTTCAGATAATTGGGACATGAACTATGAATGTTCAATAATATAATTATAACACCCTAAGGACATAAAGCAAAATTTCTAAAATAAATTATGCTGGTCACCTTCTCGCTTAATTTTCATAGAGTTTTTTATAAAAAAACTAAAAAGAGGATGAGGTCTTTCTGGCCTTGACTTAAATTCAGGATGAAATTGACTCCCAATCATGTATGGATGGTTCAGAACCTCTGCAATTTCAACAAGCTTATTGTCTGGAGAAGTCCCGGATATTACCATACCATTTGATTCGAATTTTTGACGAAAATTATTATTAAACTCATATCTATGTCTATGTCTCTCACTAATGCTTGATTCCAAATATACGTTCATTGCAAGTGAATTTTCTCTTAATACACAAGGGTAAGCACCTAATCTCATAGTTCCACCTGTTGAGTGAAGCTCTTCTTGACCAGGCATAAATGCTATCACAGGATTTTTTGTATCTGGGTCGTTCTCAAGTGAATTTGCGTCATTAATTCCAAGTACATTTCTTGCATACTCAATCACCATTATTTGCATACCTAAACATAAACCTAGATAAGGAATATTTTTTATTCTTGCATATTCAGCAGTTTTTATCATACCCTCAAGGCCCCTATCTCCAAAACCACCGGGAATTACTATCCCTTGAGCCTTAGATAAAAAATTATCAACATCGGAAGTCTCAAGGTCCTCGGCAGAAATCCATGAAATATTAGCCTTACGTTTATGCATAATTGCAGCATGATTTATAGCCTCAATAACTGATAAATATGAATCCTTTAACTCTACATATTTACCTACTAAAGCAATCTCTACTTCTAGGTTATTTTCTTGCTGAATAATTGTTATTTTTTCCCAAGATTTAAAATCTGGGACCATTTGAGCATATGAAAAATAATTCATCAAAATTTCACCTAAGCCTTGAGTTTCTAAATGTAATGGTACTTGATACACACTACTTAATGTAGGCAGGTCAATTACAGCTTGATATTCAACATCGCAGTAAAGAGATATTTTTTTTCTTTCATCTTCACCTATTGGAAAATCAGCTCGACATAATATAGCATCAGGTTGAATACCCATAGATCTTAGTGTATTTACACTATGTTGAGTAGGCTTTGTTTTTAACTCATTACTCGCGCCAAGATAAGGTAACAGAGTCAAATGCACATAAAATGTATCATCTCTCCCAACACTATTTCTTACTTGACGAATAGCCTCTAAAAATGGCTGTCCTTCAATATCACCTACTGTGCCACCAACTTCAACAATTATAATATCTGCTCCTGAATCTTTTGACAAATTTATTATTTTATCTCTAATAAGATTAGTTACATGAGGTATTGTTTGAATTGTTCCGCCAAGATATTCACCGGACCTCTCTTTTGATATAACTTCAGAATAAATTTGTCCAGCTGTGATATTTGAATCCCTAGTTAATTCAACATCTATAAATCTTTCATAATGACCTAAATCAAGATCCGTTTCGCTTCCATCATCTGTTACGAAAACTTCTCCATGTTGATATGGCGACATTGTGCCAGGATCTACATTTAGGTAAGGGTCAAGTTTCATAACGGATACGGTTAGACCTCTACTTTTTAACATTTTACCTATAGAAGCAACAGCGATTCCCTTGCCTAGGGAACTTACGACTCCGCCTGTAACAAAAATAAATTTACTCAAAATTCTCCATCATAAAATATCAATATTTGAGGGGTAAATAAGTATAAAAAAATTATCGTAAACTTATCATCCCGAACAAGTTAAAAATTAACCCATACGGAATTTTATTCTAGTTATAAAATACACATATTGTCAATAATGAAATAATAACCAATGTAAAGTTTAATAGGTATTTTTGGTTTCTATATTTTTTTGAATCTAATATTATTTAATAATGATATTATTTAAGTAAACTATAAGCGTGTAAATAAAATGGATAACCTTTCTAGAGAAGAAATACTAAAAATCAGTGAACTTTCCTACATTGATTTAACTGACGAAGAAATCAGCAGGTTACAAAAAGAACTCAGTGATATTATTAATTACTTCACCCTGCTTAATAAATTGGACACGAAAAATGTTGAAGTTACAGGTCACACCACGCAAGCACAATCTGTAATGAGAGAAGACGAAGTTCAACCACCACTAAAAACAGAAAACGTCATAAACAATGCTCCTCAAACTGCTGGAGAATTCATAAAAGTTCCACCCGTACTTGAGTAAAGGATATCTATAAATGAATTTCATAACTGCAAAAGATCTGAGTAATAAACTGTATAACAAGGAAATATCTTCCTATGAAGTTACCAAGATGACTTTTGATAGAATTAATAATTCCAAACTCAACTCATACATAACCACTTGTGAAGATTTAGCTCTGAATTCTGCTAAAGAAGCCGACAAAAAATTTAGTGAAAATAGTGCTGAGATAACACCGCTAACTGGTATCCCAGTTATGGTTAAGGATAATATTTCTACAAAAAACATAAAAACTACAGCTGCATCTAAAATTTTGCAAGGCTACGTCCCTCCATTTGACGCAACGGTAGTAAAGGAACTTAAGAATGCAGGAGCTGTAATTTTAGGAAAAGGTAATATGGACGAGTTTGCGATGGGTTCTTCGAATGAAACTTCTGCTTTTGGACCAGTTCTGAATCCGTGGAATAATAAAAAAGTTCCTGGAGGGAGTTCTGGAGGTGCCGCATCAGCAGTAGCTGCCGGTGAATGTTACCTTGCATTAGGTTCTGACACAGGAGGGAGTATTAGGCAACCTGCATCTTTGTGCGGTGTTGTAGGTATGAAACCAACATACGGACTTGTAAGCAGATATGGACTTATAGCTTTTGGCAGTTCATTAGATCAGATTGGACCAATAGCAAGATCAGTTGAAGATTGTGGTAATTTATTAAATATTATTGCAAAGCAAGATTCTAAGGATTCAACTTCAGTTACATCACCGTACGAAAATTTTACTGAAGACATCAATAAAGACATTAAGAATATGAATCTGGCAGTTCCAAAAGAATATATCACTGAAAATATTGATCCGTCTGTTAAGAATAACTTTATGGAATCACTAAGTGTATTAAATGATTTAGGCGCTAACATTGAAGAAATTTCTTTACCACTTACAGAATATGCATTAGCCGTTTATTATATTCTTGCTCCTTCAGAGGCATCAGCTAATTTATCTAGATTTGATGGAGTAAAATATGGAATGGGTACAAAAAATGCAAAAAATTCAACAGAATATATGAAGGAGGTAAGGGGAACTGGTTTTGGGGAAGAAGTAAAAAGGAGAATTTTGATTGGAACTTATGCTTTATCCTCAGGATACTACGATGCTTATTATAAAAAAGCACAACAAGTAAGAACATTGATTATAAATGAGTTCAACGAATCTTTCAAAAAATATGATGCATTAGTCACTCCAACTTCTCCAATAGTAGCATTTGATTTAGAATCAAAAAGTAACGATCCTTTAAGTATGTATATGAGTGACATTTGTACAATACCTGCAAACATTGCAGGGCTTCCTGCCATATCTATACCTTCAGGAATGAGCAATAACTTACCAATAGGATTGCAATTTATAGGGCCTCAGTTTGGTGATAAAAAAATAATACAAATAGCTTCAAATTTTGAAAAAGCTACGCAATGGAACACATTAAATCCTTCTAATAATGACTAATTATTTTTATAAAACAAAAAATTTACTTATATTATTATCGATGATTTTATTATTTAGTTTTTTATTAGTTAGTTGTAAAGATGATTCAAGAAAAAATTATGATAGAGAAGATTTTACACCTATTCCAGGACCACCTCCCATGCCAATGATTTTTGAAGGAAACTTTACCGTCTGCAAATCTAAAATTTTATTCTTCTGCTTAAGTTATGAGCCAGGACCAGAGAATATAGATATTTTTGGAGAAATAGTTCATGGTGGTTCTCTAATAGCTAAAACTTTACCCGGAAAATATATGCATGTAATTTTAGGTCCAGTTAGCATTGATGATGAACAAAAAAGTGAAGTAAACTTCTATTTAGGAAAAAAAGATGGTGATAATGTGAAAGCAAATGAAAGTTGGAAATTTTCTGAAAAGTTTTCTTCACCGACAACAATTTATCTCGATTTATCCTTTGATAGGCTACCTAAGAAAGAAAAATAATAATGATTAGAAAATTAAATGGTAAATCCCCTAAAATTCATAAATCTGCATTTATAGCAGAAAACGCATATATAGTAGGCGATATAGAAATAGGTAAAGATGTTAGCATTTGGCCTGGAGCTGTAATAAGATCTGATTCTGGAAAAATTACAATCGGAGAAGGAACAAATATTCAAGATAATTCCGTTATTCACTCAGATGGGAATGCAGAGATTCAAAGTTTTATCACTATAGGGCACGGTGTAATTTGTCATGCGAAATTTATAGGTAAAAACACTCTACTTGGTAATGGATGTATTGTAAATAATGATGCATCTGTTGGAGAAAATTCTCTTGTTGCTTCAGGAAGTGTTATTACGAACAATGCAATCTTCGAACCAAACTCATTAATAAGGGGAGTTCCAGGGAAAAAAATTGGCCGGGTAACGGAAAAACATATTATTATGATTAATTCAGCTACTCAAGCATACATTAAACGTATTCCACTTTATACTCAATCAGGATTAAACTTAAATAAATAATTACATTTTATCGGGTTTACTCATACCCATTATGTCTAAAGTATATCCTAAAACATGTCTTGAAATTTCAACCAATCTTAATCTTGATGCACTTAGGTCTTTTTCTTCTACCTTTTCAGAAATTACTCTACAAGACTCATAAAATTTTTGTAATAACTTTGCAAATTCCATAGAGAAATTTGTAATATGGTGAGTTTGTCTCAATTGACAACACTTGAGAATCACTTCTGGAAGTTGAACAATTTTTTTTATCAGATTTATTTCATCATCATGTATAAGTAGACTTAAGTTAGAATTAGAAAAATCAATTTTTTTATTTTCGGCGGTCCTTAATATTGAACACATTCTTGCATATGCATATTGAACATAATAAACCGGATTTTCTGATGATTGAACCTTGGCAAGTTTAAGATCAAAATCCATCTGGGTGTCTGGTGAACGACTTAGAAAAATAAATCTGCATGCATCAACTCCTACTTCTTCAATTAATTCATCAATAGTTACTAGAACGTTATTTCTTTTACTAAATTTTAAGGTATCACCATCATTTTTAAAGTTAACAATTTGATTTAATATAATTTCAAGTTTTTTATCATCTATTTCAAATGCATCTAAAATACTATAAATTCTAGCAACATGAGAATGATGATCAGCCCCCCATATGTTTATGACTTTATCAAATTTTCTAACTAAGAACTTATTATAATGATAAGCCAAATCTGTTCCAAAATAAGTTGGTCCCCCATCTTCGCTTCTAATTACAACAATATCATCTTCTAATCCAAGGTTACTTCCCTTGAACCATTTTGCCCCATCCTTATCATAAACTAAATCTTCACTTGATAATTTTTTGATAATTTTTTCAAGAAAATTAGATTCTAGTAATGAACTTTCATTGAACCAAGCATCAAATTTAACATTCAATTTTTCTAATGTATTCTTAATTTCAGAAATCGTGTCTGTAAGTGCAAGAGATTTGATTTTCTCAACGTTTCCAGTATTAAGTTCATGCTCATTTATAATTTTTCTTGCTAATTGAATTACATACTCACCTGGATAACTTATTTCTTTAACTTTATAATTTTCATCAAGAGTTTCTTTGACTCTTTCTATGAGTGAATCATTGAATAACCTCATTTGATTTCCTGCATCATTTATATAATATTCTCTCTCAACATTATAATTAGATAATTTCAATATATTGTATAGGGAGCTACCTATAACAGCGCCTCTTGCGTGTCCAACATGCAAGGGTCCTGTTGGGTTTACACTAACAAATTCAATTTGTATATTTTGTTTTTTTCCATAATTATTTCTAAAATAATCTAATCCATCATTTTGTATTTTTTCTAATTCTTCATAAAAATAATCCTTATCAATAAAAAAGTTTATGAAGCCTGGTGGCGCAAATTTTATTGAGTTTATCGAAGGATCTGAATTAATATTTTCAACTATTATTTCAGAAATTTTTTTTGGAGGCATTTTACACACTTTCGACAAAGTTAAGGGTAAATTTGTGCTAAAATCTCCGTGTTCAGAAATCTTAGGCCTATCAATAATTACATCAAAATTCTCAAGTACTGGGATAAGGCCGAGAGATTGTGATCTGATTATTGAGTCAACTAATAATCTAGATATTATTTTTTTTATCTTCATTAAATACAAAATAGTTTACTCACATACATAATGAATAAACACTAATAAAACTAATTTAATTCAAATTTTTATGAGTGCGCCATGTCACTACCGCAACACATTGGAGACTTAATCTTCCCACATCCATCCGGGCATGTAGAAATATTTACGGTGCTACCATCATCTTTGGTAATTACATCTGGAACTAAAGCTTTTCCGCAAGCTGCACATGTTAAGCCATTTATTGACATTCCACAGCCAACTGAGCAAGTGTATGTAGTCATTGATACTCCTAATTATTTTTTATATGTTTATAATGATACTAGATTTTATTTAAAAATAAACTTAGATTTTTATACACAAATGAATAAAAAAATATTATGAAAGAAATTTATACCAAAGAAAGCATAAAGTTACTCAACAAATTACTAAAGAACAACAATATTACTGTAACTCAAATTTTAGATAAATCTTTCGAAAGGATACAAAAATATCGAACACTTACTAATTCTTGGATTGAAGTTTGGAATAAAGAAGCCTACGATATCGCAGAAAAATTAGATAAAAAGAAAAATAATAAAAATACAAATATTCTTTTTGGTATACCAATCGGCCTAAAAGATTTGATTAACTATAAAGGTAAAAATACCACTCAAGGAATTAAAAATTATAATTGCTTTTCCAATGAAAATGCTGAAATAGTTAAAAAAATTTTAGATCTTGAAATGATACCTATAGGCAAACAGAATTTAGTTGAGATCGCATTTGGAATAACCGGACATAATCCTTCCTTAGGTAACATTAAGAACCCCTTAAACATCAAGTATATTCCTGGAGGTTCTAGTTCTGGGTCGGTTGTTTCAACAGTCACCGGTATGACCCCTATATCATTAGGAACAGATACTGGAGGTTCCATAAGAATTCCTTCATCAATGTGCGGTGCAGTAGGATTCAAACCAACATTTGGAATGCTGAGCTTAATTGGTGTAAAAACTCTTTCAGAATCTTTGGATCATTTAGGGGTTATCACTAATAATGTTGATGACAATAAACTTTTCTTTCAAAAAGTTATAGGGTTGAAAAAAAATAACTTAAATCTCCCAAAAAAATTAAAAATCCTAATTCCTATCAATAAATGATTTAATGAAATATCATCAGAGTGCGTTAAAAAAAATTTTGAGAGTTTTATAAATATTATAAGTAAAGTAGGTATTGATATAGAATATATGAATATGCCTTGGCTAGACAAAGCAAGAAAAATCACACTAGATATATTATTGGCTGAAGCATATAACAATCACAAACGAAAATATGAAGAAAAAAAAGTTAGCAAATATATATTAGATAGATTGAAAAACGGAAAAAATATTACAATGGAAGAACTAAAAATTGCAAAAATAAATAAGGATATATTCACCACAAAAATGGAAAAAATCTTGGACAAATTTGATGCAATTATTAGTCCTACAATTCCGATTGAAACTCCTACTATTGAAGAATCTGAGCCACTTAAAACTGAAAATAAAAATAGCCTTATCGCTGAGTTTACAAGTATTTATAATCTTACAGGTCAACCATCTATTACTATACCAATGGGGAAAGATAATAATGGTCTACCAATGGGAGTTATGATTTCTGGGAAAAAACATTCAGATATTAAGATTCTCAATATAGCAAAACTTTTTGAAAAATTAATCACTGAAAATGAAAAATAAACTTCATAGGTATATTTCTAGAAAATCAACACTAAATAGAAGGGGATTTGCATGTATTGGATTATCAAATCCTCAAGATGGTGTTAACATAGGTCATGCCCTTAGAGCTGCATTATGTTTTGACGTAAGAATGGTAATTTTAGAAAATCCTGGTAAAAATATTAACATAAAGAAACTACTAACTGATCCAGGTAAAACTTATAGGCACATACCTATAATTACAACGAATGATATTTTAGATATAGTTCCTACTGATTGTGAAATTATTGGGGTAGAATTAAATCCTAAATCAAATGATTTAAGAAAATTCGAACATCCAGAGAGAGGATGCTATATATTTGGACCTGAAAATGGATCAATTAGTGATAAATTACTAAAAAAATGTAGTTCAATTGTAAGTATTCCTACAACTGTATCGCTAAATTTAGGAATGACTGTAAATATCACAATGTATGACAGATTACTAAAAACCCAACAATGATGAAAAACATTAAATCTAAAAATATTTTTTACGGATGGTACATAGTTGCAGCATCATCAATAAATAACGGAATAGGAGGATCGGTTCACTGGAAAGGTTTTACAGTTTTCTTCATACCTTTATCTCAAAGTTTAGGGTTAACCTCAGCACAAACAGCAATACCATTCGCATTGTCTAGAGCTGAAAATGGAATACTTGGCCCCATCACAGGCTGGCTATTAGATAAGTATGGAGTAAAAAAATTAATGCTAATAGGTACCTTTGTCACGGGTATCGGTTACATACTTCTTTCATTTACTACATCATTTTTAAGTTTTGTAATTATATATCTTTTTGTTATATCAATAGGTTCTAGTACAGCTTTTATGCAAGCATCTATGGCTGCAATAAATAAATGGTTTATAAGAAAAAGAGGCCTGGCTATGTCTATTAATAATGCCTCTTTCAGGTTAGGAGGAGCATTACTTGTACCATTATTATCTGTTTCCGTTATAAACTTGGGTTGGGAAAAATCGTCCATGATAGTTGGAGTTCTGATAATTGTAATCATAATGCCACTATCATTTATTTTTAAAAAATCTCCAGAATCTATGGGTCTTTACCCAGATGGAGAAAAATTAACTATAAAAGAAAAAAAATCTATCCGATTTTCCACTGATGATTGGACCACAAAAGAAGCAATGAAAACTAAAGTCTACTGGTTATTAGTTTTTGCAACCATGCTTCGTATTGCGGTACATGGTACAATTTTTCTTCACTTTATACCTATATTAGTATGGAAAGGAGAATCTCAACAGGCTTCTGCAAATTTAATTGGTTTACTTGCTCTTTTTTCAGTACCATTAATTATTTTTTTTGGATGGCTTGGTGATAAGTATGGTAGACCAAAACTACTTTTATTATGCTACTGCTCAGCATCTATATCATTATTATTATTAAATCAAGTAGATTCTACATTAACAATTTTTCTAGCATTATTATTATTTAGCGGTACTGAAATTGGAGCTGGAATGAATTGGTCTTTAGTTGGTGACTTTTTCGGTAGAGAAAATTTCGCAACAATTAGAGGATCAATGGCACCAATTTATAATATATCTTTATTCACAATGCCTATTGCAGCAGGTTGGGTTAAAGATACCACTGATTCATATGAAATAGTTCTAATTGCTGGTGCAATTATGCTTTTATTATCTGGATTACTATTTGGTATTCTAAAAAAACCATCTAGGAATTAGTATGGTCGGGGCGACAGGATTTGAACCTGTGACCTCTGCACCCCCAGTGCAACGCGCTACCGAGCTGCGCCACGCCCCGTTCCTTTTTTATATATTTTACGAATTATTATAAAAAAACATAAGTTATTATTTTATATAATGAATTGATATAATTAATATTAAAAGAAAAATTTATTAAGATTATGAACCCTATACTTTCAGACTCCAAGATATTATTAGATAGAATTGAACAAATTGTGAGGCGTCTTTGACCTTGCGACAATAGACAGAAATATAAAAATTCTTGAAGAAGAAATAAATACTGAAAATTTTTGGGATGATTCAATTAAAGCTCAAAAATTGATGCGTCAACTATCCTTTATGAGGTCAGAATCTTCAAAATGGACTGAAATAAAAGAACAAATCCACACTAATTCTAGCCTACTAAAAATTGCATTTGAAGAAAATGATGAAGAATACCTTAACCAGCTGATTGAAGAGCATAAAACACTAGAAAACAACTTAAATAATCTAGAAATTGAACTCCAATTACGAGATGAATATGATAAAAACTCAGCATTATTAAGTATAAAGCAAGGAGCAGGTGGCGTTGATTCTCAAGATTGGGCAGAGATGTTATTAAGAATGTATCGTAGATGGGGTGATTTAAGAAATTATAAAACAGATATTTTGGATTATAATTCTGGAGATGAAGCAGGTATAAAAAGTGCAACGTTAAAAGTTGAAGGTGATTATGCATATGGTTACTTGAAATCAGAAAAAGGTACTCATCGTCTCGTTAGATTATCTCCGTTTGATACAGATCATAGAAGACATACAAGTTTTGCTTTAGTAGAAGTTTTACCTGAAGTAGAAAATGATGAAGAAATAAAAATAAATTCTGATGACATTAGAATCGATGTTTTTAGAGCTAGTGGCAATGGAGGTCAAAGCGTACAGAAAAATTCGACCGCTGTTAGAATAACTCATATTCCTACTAATATTGTAATATCGGTTCAAAATGAAAGATCTCAGTTTCAGAACAAAGAAGTTGCATTAAAAATTTTACATTCTAAGCTTTTAGATATAAAGCTTGAAGAGCAGAAAAAAGAAAGACAAAAAATTAAAGGTGAGCATGTTGCTGCAGAATTTGGTAGTCAAATAAGGAGTTATATATTACATCCTTATAAGATGGTAAAAGATCATAGAACAAATTTCGAAACTAAAGATGCTGAATCTGTTCTAAATGGAAAAATTGATAGTTTCTTAAAATCATATCTAAATTCAAAAATAAAGTAGGATAAAAGATGAAAAGATTAATTCATTCATTATTAGTAATATTAACTATATTATTGGTAAGTTGTGGTTCAAATAATGATCAGAATTTCGATGCTGACTGCGAAACAGAAATACAATCAAGCGAGAATACAGTTCAAGGTTCCAAGAGTAATTTAGCACCCTCATTATTAGAAAATTATCAAGACTCAGATGAGAGTAAATTTGGTGGAGAAATTAATTTATTATGGTCAGATCCTCCAACATTAGACCCTCATTTAACAACTGATAATACTTCAATAGGAATTGTTGTTGAAATTTTTTCTGGTTTGGTAAAACTAAGTTCCAATCAAACTAATTCTGTAGTAGGAGACCTTGCAGAATCTTGGAGTATCAGTGAAGACGAAACTACATACGATTTTACTTTACGTCCTAATTTAAAGTTTTCTGATGGAGAATTATTATCTGCAGAAGATGTAAAATGGTCATTGGAAAGAGCTGCTAATCCCAAAACCGGCTCTTCAGTAGCTGAAGAATTTCTTGGAGATATTATAGGTATAAGGGATATAATAGACGGGAAAAAATTAACTACAAATGGAATCTCAGTACTAAATGATAGAACTATAAGAATAAAAATAGATGCACCAAAGACTTATTTTCTTTCTAAACTTTCGTATCCAACTGCTTTTATCTTAAGCAAAAAAAATATTGAAGATAAAAATAATAATTGGCTTGAATCACCAGTAGGAACAGGGCCATTTATACTAAAAGATTACACTGTGGGAAAAGAAATAATTTTAAATAGGAATGATTATTATTGGGATAAAAAAGCTTATTTAGAAAAAATAGTATTTAATCTAGCTGGTGGGGTTCCAATGGCTATGTATGAAAACGACGAAATCGACATAACTGGCGTAACTTTAGCAGACTTGGAAAGAGTAGAAGACAAATGTTCAGATTTAAATAATGATCTTGTTACTATACCTCCAAGTCATTCAATATCGTACATAGGATTTAACATAAATAAGCCTCCATTTGACGATACTAAGTTTAGACAGGCATTAAACCATGCTATCGATAAGCAACTTATTGCAGAACAGGTATTTTCAAATTTAGTTATTCCAGCAGATGGAATAATACCTCCAAATTTTCCAGGCTATTCAGAAAAAATATCTTCTTTGGGATTTAATTTAGAAAAAGCAAAGTCATTATTAGTTGAATCAAAATATGCATCATATAATGGTGATTCAAATACACCAGAAATAGATACAAGCGAAATACCAAGAATAACTTTAACTATACCTGGTTCGGGTGGATCTCCTGGTTTTACTACTGAAATAATTGCAGATATGTGGAGAGAAAATTTGGGTATAGATATAAATATTCAGCAGGTTGAATGGGCTACGTTTATACAAGATTTGCATAAGGGTAGATTACAAGCATGGAGCGGTTTAGCATGGGAAGCTGATTACCCTGATCCACAAACATTTATAGATGTTTTATTTAGGTCAGATAGTTCTATAAACTACGGATCATACAATAATAAAAATGTAGATAATTTTATTAATCAGGCTCAGATTGAACAAGATGCTACAAGTAGATACAAGTTGTATAACCAAGCAGAGCAAATAATCATAGATGAAGCGCCGTGGTTACCATTATGGTGGGGGACAGAATCAATATCATTGGTCAAGCCAAGAGTAAAAAATCTTAAGTTTTATTCACTTAGTATATCTAGATTTAAGGATGTATGGATTAAAGATAACTAATGCTTGTATATATAACCAGAAGAATATTATGGACACCAGTTTTACTAATAATTTCAACTTTTTTTGTTTTTTTTATGGGTACTGTTGCACCCGGTGATCCAGCTGAACTAAAACTTGGCAACAAAGCAACTCCAGAAAGAATAGAAAAATTGAGAGATGAAATGGGATTGAACGAACCATTATCTACTCAATATATTAAATATATCTCTAAAGCCATAAAAGGTGACTTTGGTGAAAGCTACACCTATTCAGGGAAAAAAGTAAGTACGATTATAGGACCTAAATTACTTGTAACACTTCAACTAAATCTAATCGCTTCGTTTTTAGCTATATTCATAGGTATACCTTTAGGTTTTTATGCTGCCAAAAATCATAAGACTAAACTGGATCCACTAATAGTTCTCAGCAGTTTAATAATCTATGCAATTCCTGTTTTTCTTATAGCCCCATTATTAATTTTATTTTTTTCAGTATATCTTAATTGGGTACCTGCTTCTGGATGGAATGGTACTTTTTCATCTTCCACTATTCTTCCCGCATTAACTGTTGGAATACCTGGTTCAGCGATATATATTAGGCACATGAGGTCTAGTACTTTAGATGTAATTAATCAAGATTATGTTCGAACAGCTTATTCTAAAGGATTAACGAATTTTCAAATTACTACTAAACACATAATTCGAAATGCTTTACTTCCTATCTTAACTTTACTTGGCTTTACGATAGCAGGTATATTTAGTGGTTCATTAATAGTTGAAATTATATATGGTATTCCTGGTGTAGCAAGATTATCTTTAGATGCAATTTTTCAGAGAGATTTTCCTATTCTTACAGCTTTTGTAATGATAGGTTCAGTTTCATTGATTTTTGGAAATTTAATTATCGACTTAGCATATACAATCATAGACCCAAGAATAAGATTAAGTGAAAAAAATTGAACACATTTGAAAATATACAAAAATTTAAGATAAAAATTTTTCAAAAAAAACTAATATCAATCTGTGTTTTCTTTATAGTTTCTATTTATCTTATTGGTATATTTGCACCCTTGATAGCTACCCATGATTATAATTCAATAGATTTATATAACACCCAAAATTCTCCGTCAAAAGAAAATATATTAGGGACAGATAAACTTGGTAGAGATATTTTTAGCAGGGTGGTATGGGGAATACAAACCACGGTAATTATAACATTTACCACATTATTTACAGGTACTTTATTTTTAGGTGTATCTATGGGTTTAATAAGCGGATATTTTAGGGGGAAAACTGATATTTTTGTAATGCGTTTAGGTGAAATTGTATCTTCGTTTCCAGAAATTTTCTTAATTATTTTGTTAGCTGCTACTATAAGGCCAAGAATCGTTAACTTTATCTATAATATAGAAGATAAATTCAATTTATCTGGACTGGCAAATTCAGGAATAATTGATTATTTCGTAGTTGGTATAGCTTTACTACCTCTAAGTTGGTTTGGAACCATGCGATTAATAAGAGGACAAGTACTAATTGTTAGAGAATTAGAATACATTCAAGCCTCTCAAGCGATGGGAACCTCAAATTTTCGAATTATATTTTTTCATGTTTTACCTAATGTAATAAGTCCAGTAATAGTTTCTGCAAGTTTTGGAATAGGTGCAATAGCATTATCTGAAGTTGTATTAAGTTTTTTTGGAATAGGCGTTCAACCTCCAAAACCTAGCTTAGGGGTAATGATTAATGATGTTACCTCTAGAGGAGCTACGAGTGTATCAGTACTAAGGGATCATCCGGAGCAATTGCTTCCTCCAATAATAATTATTTGGATTTTGATTCTATCTTGGAACGTTGTTGGAGACTATATTAATGAAAAAATTAACCCTAGATAGATTTTATCGTTTAGTATACTGAGGAGCTTTTCTAGCTCTCTTAAGTCCGTACTTTTTGCTTTCTTTCATTCGTGAATCACGAGTTACTAATCCAGCATCTTTAAGTGGTTTTTTAAGAGATTCATCCATAACAATTAATGCCCTTGTTAGACCATGAGAGAATGCGCCTGCTTGACCAGCATTACCACCACCATGTGTCTTGGCTACTATTGTAACCTTGTCTAATAACTTAGTAATTTTCAGTGGTAGTGTAGCAATTTTTTTCCAAGAATCAACAGTAAAAAAATCATTCATAGGTTTATCATTTATCGTTGACTCTCCAGGAGTATTATAAACTCTTACCCTAGCAACAGAAGTTTTCCTTCTACCAGTACCATAAAAATATTTTTGATCTTTCAATGAATTCTCTCCGTAAAATTATTATTAAATTTAATCTTCTTTAACTTTAGTTGTAGTTGCCTTAGCTTTCGTTGTCTTTGCCTTGGCTGTAGTTGCCTTAGCTTTCGTTGTCTTTGCCTTGGCTGTAGTTGCCTTAGCGCTAACTTTATTTTCTTCAGAAGTCGCACTGGATGGTGTATCATTTTTCTTTTTTGAAGATTTATTTGATTTTAATCCAGAGGATAAAGATTCTTTTTTACTATTCAGTCTGTTTTCAGTCCCTAATAATTGTGCAGAATGAGGATGATTAGAGTCATCATATATTTTTAGACGCTTAAGCATCTTGCTTGACAATTTATTTTTCGGTAGCATTCCCTTTACTGCCAACTGAATAACCTTACTAGATGGCATACGGTTATAAGGAATTTTTTTTATATTACCAGGGTATTGGCTATGTCGGGTATATAATTTTTGCTCTGATTTCATACCAGTCACCTTTATACCTGATGCATTAATTACAACTACATAATCACCTGTTAGCATATGAGGAACATAATTTGGTTTATGTTTACCCATAAGCATAGTTGCGATGTTTGATGCAAGAATTCCTAGAGTTTGACCGTTGGCATCCACTACCTTCCAGTCATTGACTATTTCTTTTGCACTTGGATTATATTGTTCTATTTTATTTGACATAGATTACTATTTTAACTAAATTAGTGCAAGTTTGAAACTGTTTTTTCACCAGGTAATCCACATTCTAATGCATACTTATATGAAATATTGGATAAAGTTAAGCCTTTAGGAGATATCACAAAGGACGCTTTTCCTCTTTTTGGGCTTAGTAATTGATCATCAAATACTTCAAAATTATCAATACCCACAGAAATTCTATACATTGAACCAACAATTCTTCTTATTTGTTGATGTAGAAATGAGTTTGCAGTTATGGAAAAAATTATAACATTTTCATCAGAAATAACTGATGTACTAAATATCTCTCTTTTGGTAGAAGAATTCTTCGGAACTTTAGAACTAATGAATGATGCAAAATCATGCTTACCTACTAATTTACTAGATAATAATTTCATAATATTTATATCAATTTTCTTTTTAACTTTAGTGACATATTGCCTATAAAGCACAGATAAATCCTTACTGTCGCTTAATTTATAAGTATAGGTTCTAGATATAGCATCACCTCTAGGATCAAAGTTATTATTTTTTACTTGATGAATACAAATTATTTCAACATCGTCACTTAGATAAAAATTTATCGCATTAATCATATTTTGTGTCGTCATAGATGTATTAACATTAAAAGTACCCACTTGAAAATAAGCATGAACTCCTGAATCAGTCCTACTTGACAATTTGACTCTTATTTTTGAGGAAAAAACTTTTGAAATAGAATATTCAAGATCTCCCTGTACGGTTCTCACATTATTTTGTAATTGGGAGCCACAAAAAAGGGTACCATCGTACTGCAAACGAAAACTATATTGCATATAACTAACTTTAAGATACTAGCTCTATTATTGCCATTTCTGCTGCATCACCAGCACGTGTTCCTAATCTACTGATTCTTGTATATCCACCAGGTCTATCTTTATATTTAGGACCAATTTCATCAAAAACTTTTTTGACAACTTTAGGGTCAGTTATAAATGATGCAGCTAAACGCCTATCATTTAATGTTCCTTTTTTGCCATATGTAACCATTTTTTCAGCAATCGGTCTAATTTCTTTTGCTTTATCAATAGTGGTTTTAATATGACCATTTCTTAGAAAATCAGTTACAAGATTTCTAAAAAGCGCTTTTCTCTGACCTGATGGTCTGCCAAATTGCCTACCAGTAACTTTATGCCTCAACTGAATTCTCCCCATTTTCATTAGGCAGATAATTATATTCTGCCAATTTATCATATAATTCATCTAGTGATTTTTGGCCAAAATTTCTAATTTTCAAAACATCTCCTTTTGGCATCATCAACACTTCACCAACACGATTTATATTTGCTCTTTTTAGACAGTTAAGCGTTCTTGCTGATAAATCAAGAGTTTCAACTAATGTGTTGAATATCTCAGGCGACACTCCGGGTAGTGTTGGAGTATCTGATTCTTCAAGTTTTTTATCAAACTGAGTAAATAAGTAAAACTTATCCATTAATTGATTGCTAGCTGCTTGGAGAGCTTCAAGAGGTGAGATAGTTTTATCAGTCCAAACTTCTATTACTAACTTTTCTAAGTCTGAATTTTGTCCTACACGGGTTGGCTCAACAGCAAAATTTACCTTTCTTACAGGCGAGAAAATTGCATCTACTGGCAAAACACCAATTGGTAATCCTTCGTCGTTGCTTCCTATTGAATAGCCTGTACCTTGATCAACATTAAATTCAACAGATAATCTTGCATTTTCATTATCTAAAGTTGCAAGATGATGCTCCGGATTAACAATTTCGAAATCAGAAGTAGCCATTATATCGCCAGCCTTAATCTCTCCTTCTCCCGAAACATCTAGTCTAAGTCTTCCAGGCCTGTTAGTAAGAGATTTTATCCTTACTCCCTTCACATTAAGAATAAACTCTACAATACCTTCTCGCATATCTTTAAGAGTAGAGTATTCATGCTGTATACCATCTATTTTAATCCAACTTATAGCTGTCCCAGAAAGAGAATTCAAAAGTATTCGTCGTAAAGGATTACCCAAAGTTACCCCCCAACCTTTTTCAAGAGGTTGTACAACAAATCTACCATAAGATTCACCATTTTCTTCATCGATAATGGATAAACCAGGTATCTCTAATTCAGATGGTGGTAGTTCGTCCTGAGGTGTTATACCATACATTCGTTCTAACATTATTTTCTACCTCCTAGAGTAGTATTCTACAATTTGTCTTGTATCGATTACCATTTCCGCATCTGATAAGTTGGGAGCTGATGATACTTGTCCAATATATTTTTTTTTGTCTAAGTTTAGCCAAGAAGGTATTCCATTTTCAGATTTAGAAGAACCTTCTAGATTTTTGTACAATTCTGTTGATTTAGATTTTTCTCGCCATGAGATATTATCTCCTTCTTTTACATGATATGAAGGTATATTAACTTTTTTTGAGTTAACTTCAATATGTCCGTGATTAACTATCTGCCTTGCCTGCTCCCTAGTATGAGCAAAGCCTAGCCTGTAAACAACATTATCCAATCGACTTTCAAGAAGTTGCAATAATTTATCACCAGTAATTCCTTCTAGCCTTGAAGCTTTTCTATAATAATTTCTAAATTGTCTTTCTAATATCCCATAAATAAATCTAGCCTTTTGCTTTTCTCTAAGTTGCATACCATAGTCGGATAGTCGTCTTTCAGAATGAGATCCTCCAGATTTTTTTGAGTCTGGTTTTTCATTCTTAAGCGGAAGTCCAAATCTTCTATTTTTTTTATTTTTAGGTCCTATGTATCTTGCCATTTATTTCCCTGTATTCACTATTTTTTATACTCTTCTCTTTTTTGGAGGTCTACACCCATTATGAGGAACGGGTGTGATATCTTTTATGGATACAACTCGTATACCAGCTCCCTGCAAAGCTCTTATTGCAGATTCTCTTCCTGCACCTGGGCCTTTAACCATCACATCAACAGTTTTCACTCCATGTTCCATTGCGGTTTTACCCGCAGTTTCTCCTGCTTTTTGAGCGGCGAATGCAGTAGATTTTCTAGAGCCTTTAAATCCCATAGCCCCAGCACTACTTTGTGATATCACATTTCCTTGAGGATCAGTAACAGTAACCAAAGTGTTGTTAAACGTTGCACTGATAAATGCTTGTCCCTGAGGAACAAATTTCTTTTCTTTTTTTCTACTTCTTTGTCTAGGCATAATTATTTCCAATCATAAAATATTTTAAAGTACTAATGAGCAGCAACTTTCTTCTTTCCAGCAACAGTTTGTCTTCTTCCACGTTTAGTCCTAGCATTAGTTTTAGTTCTTTGTCCTCTTACAGGAAGTCCTTTTCTATGCCTGGAACCTCGAAATGTTTGAATATCTGTTAACCTTCTAATATTTAGTTGAACCTCTCTTCTAAGATCTCCTTCAACTAAAATCCCAAGTCTTTCTACGGCACTTCTAATTCTTGTTAAGTCGTCATCTTGTATGTCTTTTACCCTAATATTAGGATCAATACCTACTTCAGAAACTATCTTTTTTGAGTATGTCTTTCCTACACCGTAAATAGATGTTAACGCAATCTCAACTCTTTGGTTGTCTGGGATGTTTACTCCTGCAACTATTGCCATTATTTATCCTTATCCTTGCCTTGATTTTAATCGAGGGTTGTTTTTATTTATAACGTAAACCCTACCTTTACGTCTTACTATTTTGCTTCCTGGATGTTTAGCTTTTACTGATGCTTTTACTTTCATATATTTTTCCTTATTTGAACCTGTAAGTTATTCTTCCTCTTGTAAGATCATAGGGAGAAAGTTCGACTAAAACTTTGTCGCCCGGTAAGATTCTTATAAAATTTTTCCTTATCTTTCCAGAAGCATGAGCTAATACCTCATGCCCATTAGGAAGCTCAATCTTAAAGTTAGCATTTTTAAGAGCTTCACTAACTAACCCTTCTACTTCTATTGCTTCTTTTTTAGCCAAAATTCCCTTTCTATTCTTTCGTTAAAATTTCTGGACCATTATCAGTGACTGCTACAGTATGTTCAAAATGACAAGACAGTTTTCCATCCCCAGTGACTACAGTCCATCCATCATCTAATAGTTTAGTTTTCCATGTTCCTGCATTGACCATTGGTTCAATTGCCAAAACAAGACCTTTAACTATCTCTATTCCAACATCTGGAGGGCCAAAATTAGGCACCTGAGGAGGCTCGTGTAGTTCTTTTCCTACACCATGTCCAACATATTCTCTTACTAGTTCATAAGAACTACCGACAACATACTTCTCTATTGAGTGCGATATATCTCCGATTCTATTCCCAACGCGACAAGATTCTATACCTTTTGATAGCGACTCTCTTGTAACATCAATTAGTTTCTGTTTTTTATGGGTAGAAGAACCAGCAATTTGAGATATGGCATGATCGCTGTAGAACCCATCTACTATAGCCCCACAATCCATTGTGACTATATCGCCTGACTGAATCTTTCTATCACTAGGTATCCCGTGAACAATTTCTTCATTAATTGATATACAAGCTGTAGCTGGAAAACCATACAAACCCAAGAATGCCGGCTTAGAGTTTTCAGATTCTATAACTTTACGGGCTATAGAATCTAACTCTTTTGTTGTTATACCAGGTTCAAGAGCTTCGAATGATTTTCTTAATGCTTTAGCAACAATCCTACCTGCTTCTCGCATAATATCAAGTTCTTCATCCGTTTTAATTATAGCAGTATTGCTAGGCTTTACACTACCATATAAATCATTTTTATAATTACTATTTGAATTTGAATTACTCATAAAACCTTATACCACTATAAATTTAGAAATTTCTTGGAAAATTTCATCTTCTGTACCTTCAGCGTTAATATCTACTAAATTAACATCTAAATTATTATAATATTCAACAACAGGAAAAGTCTCTTCTTTATAAATTGAAATTCTTCGAGTTACTGATTCAGGATTATCATCTTCTCTGATTTTAATAGAACTGTCATCACAATTTGAGTTTATACATATTATTTCATTAATTTCATCAGGAAATTTTAATTTATATGGCATCTGACAAGATATACAAACTGCTCGATTTGAAAGCCTATCAATTAGTTCTTGATCTTCAACATACATGTGTATTACAAGCGCAATTTCTTGTTTATTTTCAATCAATTTTTTATCTAAGGATTCAGCTTGAGAAATGTTTCTAGGAAATCCATCAATGAGATTCTTTGTATTCAAATCACCTAGACTAGCAACGATCATATCAATTATATATTTATCTGGTACTAAATCTCCATTATTCATAAAAGATTTTGCAATTTGACCTAATTGAGATTCAGATTGTACCTCTTTACGTAGCATATCTCCTGTTGAAATATACTCAAAATCATAGCCATCAACTATTTTTCGCGCCTGAGTTCCTTTTCCGGCTCCAGGTGGGCCCAATAAGATTACATTCATATACAGTACCTCAATTACTTAACAAAGCCCTCATAATTTCTCATAAGTAGTTGAGATTCAAGTTGTCTCATAGTATCCAATGCTACTCCGACCATAATTAATAGGCTAGTACTTTGAAGAATAGTAGTTGCATTAGGAAGATTTGTTAT